>Ga0256404_1001936_pt1 | contig 47566 bp, 43 predicted proteins | sample RumenRJG_01DNA_FD_185990 | JGI IMG/M metagenome (GOLD analysis project Ga0256404, IMG submission 185990) | Bovine rumen microbial communities from Lethbridge, Alberta, Canada - RJG_01 | ecosystem: Host-associated > Mammals > Digestive system > Stomach > Rumen | place: Canada: Alberta | collected... | reverse complement strand
TCGGAGGCTTTCCTCATGGGTGCCGCCTCTGACTTCGACATCGATCCCACCATCGACTCCTGGCCCCTCAACCGCTCGCTGCTGCTGAACTACTTCAACAACGGCATGAACGACGAGATGCTGGAGGATGCCACCATCCTGGGCTTCCACGCTCTGGAGTTCATCCTGTTCCGCAACGGACAGCCGCGTAAGGTGGCCGAGTTCCAAGGCAACGACACCTATAAGAACTTCACCGGCGTGAGCGGTGCAAAGGAACTGGCTTATGCCCAGACCATCTGTAAACTGCTGAAGGAGCGCTGCTTCCAGCTGCAAGTGGCTTGGGAGGGTGAGACGGCCAAGAACGCCAGCCGTGTGGCTGCCGTGAAGGCTGCCGGTCTGGAGTACACCACGGAGAACGGCCTGTCGTATGGCGAGAACCTCACTCAGGCTGGTGTGAACGCCAAGAGCACCTTCCCCACGCTGAAGGCTGCCATCGCCCAGGTGCTGAGCGACGATGAGGGTTCGTGCGTAGCCATCGCTACCGAGGTGGGAACGGCCAAGATTGCCAACCCCTTCTCTGCCGGTGACATCAGCTATGTGGAGTCGCCCTACAGCTATAACTCTATCACTGACTTCCAGGACAACATCCGCTCCATCCGCAACGTGTGGTATGGCTCGACCAGCGGCACCGCTGCCAGCAACAGCTTCAACGGCTTCTTCGCCAGCGTAGGCCAGACGGCCACCAACACCAGCGTGGTGAACGCCTTCAACAACGCCATCACCCGCATCGGCCAGATGCCGGCACCGTTCGTGAAGTACTGCTCCACCATTTGGAACATCGCCTTCGAGGACGATGAGGACTGGGAGACAGAGGAATAAATAACATCTGGAATAGCCATTAGATAAGGCTACAAGCGCCTCACCTGCCTTCCGCAAGAAAACAGGTGAGACGCTTTGGCCGTAAAAATAGATAATCTATAAAACAATACCCAATCTCTATGAAAGAACTACAAAGATTTTCAAAGCTGGCTCTCACAACCATGCTTGCCATGCCGCTGCTCACGGCATGTCATGACGACGATGAACCTGACCTGGGACCCCTCGTGCCCGAAACCGATGTTTTCGGACAAGCCAACGACGTGTTCTCGGCCGAAGAGTGGTATCCCGGTGGACAGCTCGGCACCACCGAGAAAGCCAGCTATTCGGCAGCAGCACCGGCCGTGGAGAACATCGCCGGCATGGAGGAAGACTTCAACACGGGTGAGGACTTCTTCGAACACCTCTACACCTTCGAGCAGAATCCCCGCAAGGGACTCGGCCCGGCCTGGGTGCGTAACAGCTGCATCGCCTGCCACCCCAGCTACGGTCACGGCAAGCGCCAGACGGAGTACCGTGCCAACCAGATCGGCAACGGCTATCTGCTCGTGATCTATCACCCCTCTAACAACGCCTACATCAGCGAGGTGACGGGCATGCCGCAGACGCAGGCCATGTCGCCCTTCAAGGCTCCTATCGACGAGACGCAGATCAAGATTGAGTGGCCCGAGGTGAAGGAGATGGAGAGCGGACTGCCCATGCAGTTTGCCGACGGCGAGAAGTATTCGCTCATCTATCCCGTCGTGACCATTCCGCAGATGGCCTTCAACACCAACCCGAAGCCCACTGAGTACGACGTTCGCCTGGAGTCCACCATCGGTGTCTACGGCACAGGCCTGCTCGATGCACTCGACGATGCCGACATCGAGGCCCAGTGGCGTGCCGAGGCCCCCTACGTCGACCTGAACCCCGCCATGTGGGACAAGGAGGCCAACGCCTTCAAGGCCAGCGCCTACTATTCGGCTCCCTACAACGACACGGGCTCGTTCCACGGCGACCGTGGTCCGCTGAAGCGCTTCACCTACGCCATGACGCGTGGTTCGCTGCAGGACGGTGCCGGTGCCAACGCTATCTGGAACATCACCAACGTCACGCGCAGCGACCGCCACTGGCTCTACTCCACACCGGCATGGGCCAAGGCTCAGAGCGAGGATAGCGAGGTCATCGACTACATCAAGCGCCACGGTGCTTCGGAGTCGAGCATCCTGCATCCCTACTTTGCCGACGGCACCGACGAGGGCATCAGCGAGCGCGTCAACGAAATCCTGAGTTGCTCCTCCATCGCCAAGAAGGAGACCTTCGACAAGTATCTCTTCAACGGTGCTCCCTACAACGGACAGGAGGAGATGACCGACAAGCAGTACTACCAGTTCATGGTGTGGCACCGCGGTCTGGCCGTGCCTGCCGCCCGCAACCTGAACGACCCGCAGGTGAAGCGCGGCAAGCAGCTGTTCACCGAGATGGGCTGCGCCCAGTGCCACCGTCCGTCGTGGAAGACGGGTAAGGACAATATGTGGGTGGATGCCAGCGTAAAGGCTTATGCCGATGCCAAAGGACTGGCCAAGGACGGCGACTACACAAAGCTGCTGCCGAAATACCCCAACCAGACCATCTGGCCCTACACCGACATGGTACAGCACCGCCTGTTCATGATCAACGACATCCGCACGGGTTGGTGCCGCACCACTCCGCTCTGGGGACGTGGCCTGAGCCGTCAGCTCACGGGTGCCGACGACCGTCTGCACGATTGCCGCGCCCGCACCGTGATCGAGGCCATCATGTGGCACGGCTATTCGAAGAAGTCGGATGCCTACATGAGCACCGAGAAGTTCTACAACCTCCCGAAGGCCGACCGCGATGCCGTCGTGAAGTTCATCGAGTCAGTGTAGGGAGGGGTTTAGAGTTTAGAGTTTAGAGTTTAGAGTTTAGTGTTTAGTGTTTAGAGTTTAGAGTTTAGAGTCAAGTGTTAAGTGTTGAGAGTTAAGTGAAAACTATTCACTAATCACTATTCACTGCTCACTATTCACTATTCGCTATTCACTATTCGCTATTCACTATTCACTATTCACTATTCACTACTCACTGCTCATTACAATCAAGGCCGGAGCTGACTAAACTTCGGCCTTGATTTTTCGTCAAATTATCAAATAAAAGCAAGACCTCATGTTGAAGAAAATTGTCATCGCCCTCTACATTCTTATCGTCGTCGTCCTCGGCGCCATCACCTTCGTTGAACACAGCTACGGTCGCGACTTTGCGCTACAGCATTGCTATGGTGCATGGTGGTTTTCTTTGCTCTGGGCCTTGCTCACCGCCTTCGGTGTGGCCTACATCATCCGGCAACGCATGCGCCGCTGGCCTGTGGTGCTGCTCCATGCCTCATTTGTTATCATCCTTGCCGGCGCACTGCTCACCCACCTGACATCGCGACAAGGCGTCATCCATCTGCGCATGGGCGAAACCACCAACGAATACTACGAATCGGCTACGGAAACAGGCATGCGCGTGGCTCACCTGCCTTTCCAACTGCGCCTCGACCGCTTCAACATCACCTACCACGAGGGCACGAAGGCTGTGGCCGACTACGAGACGCGCTTCACCCTGATCGACGGCGAACAGCAGACCGAGGCGAGCGTGTCGATGAACAAGATTTTCTCTCACCGTGGCTACCGCCTCTATCAGAGCAACTACGACGAGGACCAGCGCGGCAGCGTGCTCGCCATGAACGCCGACCCCTGGGGCATTCCCGTCACCTACACGGGCTATGCACTGCTCTTCTTCTCGCTCATCTACATGCTCATCGACCCGCGCGGCACCTTCCGCCGCCTGTTGCGCTCCCCTCTCCTGCAGCGCACCGTCCTGGTGTTTTTGGTTTTTCACTGTTCACTTTTCACTTGTCGCGCAGCGACACAACCCCTCCCCACCCTGCCCCGCGAACAAGCCGATGCCTTCGCCCGACTCCACATACTCTACAACGACCGCATCTGCCCCGTAGAGACCTACTCCCTCGACTTCACGAAGAAACTCTACGGCAAACGTCACTACGGCCCCTATTCGGCCACGCAGGTGCTGCTGGGATTCATCTTCTGGGGCGACGAGTGGAGCAAAGAGCCCATCGTGATAATCAAGGGAGGCGACCTGAAGAGCCAACTGGATCTGCCTACCTACTGCTCAGTGAACTTTTTCTTCAACGAGACAATGGGCGGCTACATCATCGGTCCGTATCTGAAGGAGTACTATAACGGCGCCAACGACGGATTCCACAAGCAGGCGGCCCAGATCGACGAGAAAATCATGCTGGTGATGGATCTCCGGCAAGGCACACCGCTGCGCCTCTTCCCCATGCCCTCATCGTCGTGGATGGCCCCCACCGAAACCCTGCCCGCCGGCACCGCTGCTGCCGACTCGGTATTCATCACGGAGGTGTTCAATCAACTCTATGCCGACGCCCTCTCAGCCAACTACAGTCATTTCTCAACCACGGTCGCCATGATCGACCAATACCAGCGGGTGCACGGAGCTGCCTCGCTACCTACAGCCACCAAGGACAAGGCCGAACACCTATACAACCGCATCCCCTTTGCCACCATTCTCTTCATGTTCAATCTCACGCTGGGATTCCTCATGCTGTTCTTATCCATCTGGATGATGAAGGGACAGAGAAAGTTCTCTTCCATATGGGAAAAGGTGGGCAGCGGCCTACTCATCTTTTCGTTCCTGGCCCTCACGCTTTGCATCATCTTACGCTGGATTGTGAAAGGCACCATCCCCATTGCCAATGGCTACGAGACCATGCTCCTCACCGCGTGGTTCGTGATGGTCATCACCCTCCTCTCAACGCTCAACTTTCCGCTCGGCGCGAAGCGACGCCTTCTTTCTCCATTTCATTACGAAAGCGGCCCGTTGGTTCGATTACGCAGCGTTGCGGAGAAAGACCCCTCCGCTCGACCCTCAGGGGCGCTTTCTTTCTCCATTTCATTACGAAAGCGGCCCGTTGGTTCGATTACTGAGCGAAGCGGAAAAAGAACTCTCAACACCCTCCTCCTCACCTTCGGCTTTCTGCTGTCAGGATTTTTCCTGCTCGTCAGCCATATTTCGCAGATGGATCCGCAGATCACCCATATGATGCCGGTCCTCAACTCGCCGTTGCTCACCATCCACGTCAGCGTCATCATGATGTCCTACGCTCTCATCAGCCTGACGTTCATCTGCGGTCTGGTGGCCATCATTGCCTATCTCATCTCGCGTCAATCATCACTCAACACCTATTTCATTGAGTCCCTCGCCGTCCTCTCCCGCATCTTCCTCTACCCTGCCCTCACCACAATGGGACTGGGCATCTTCATCGGTGCTATCTGGGCCAACGTGTCGTGGGGCAACTACTGGAGTTGGGACCCGAAGGAGACGTGGGCACTCATCACCTTCATGGTCTATGCCGTGGTTCTCCACACCCAGTCGCTGCCACTGTTCCGCCGGCCTCTTGCCTACCACATCTACATGGTGCTGGCCTTCCTCACCATCCTGATGACCTACTTCGGCGTCAACTACGTCCTTGGCGGCATGCACAGCTATGCCTAAAAGGTATTGCGAAAGGAAAAACAACAAAAGTAGCAAAGAAAGTTAAGTGGTTATTCTTTTTGTTGAGTAAAAAATTGTAACTTTGCAGGCAAATAGAAACTTAAATGAATAAGGTTATTAATTTTGATCATGCTGTCGCCAAGGTGTATGGTTTCGATAACGGCACCGACGTGACAGAATACCAAGTGGTGATCAGCCTCACAAACCCGCTGCTCACCTACACCCAACAACTGGAAACCCTCGTCGAGGCCTTTGCTCAAGTGAAGAAGGAGGCAACGGCAGGGGCAAGCGTGGTCTTCAAGCGCTTCTTCCTCAGCGACGCCAGCAACCAGGCCGACGAACTGATGAACTACGAGATGGAGGCTCCTGCGGGGGCGCTGAGCATCATCCAGCAAGCACCGCTCAACGGCACGAAGATTGCGCTCTGGGCCTATCTGGCCACTGGCATGCAGACACGTGCACTGGCCAGCGGTCTCTACGAGGCTTCGCACGGCGGCTACCGCCACCTGTGGCTGGCCTCGGCCCACAACAATGCCAAGGACTCCGAACGCCAGACGCGCATTCTGCTCAACGACTACGTCATGCAACTCATCGGCGAAGGCTGTTCGCTGGCCGACAACTGCATCCGCACGTGGTTCTTCGTCAACGATGTCGACCTGAACTACAACGGTGTGGTGAAAGCACGCAACGAGGTGTTCTTCACTCAGAACCTCACCGACCGCACCCACTTCATTGCCAGCACCGGCATCGGTGGACGTCAGGCTGATGCGCACGTGCTCTCGCAGATGGATGCCTATGCCATCAGCGGCATCAAGAAAGAACAGGTGCACTACCTCTATGCTCCCACCCACCTGAACCGAACCAGCGACTACGGCGTGTCCTTCGAGCGTGGCACCTACATCGACTATGGTGACCGTCGCCACGTCTACATCTCCGGCACGGCCAGCATCAACAACAAGGGCGAAATCATGCACCGCGGCGACGTGGTGGCCCAGTGCCATCGCATGTGGGAGAACGTGGAAACACTGCTGAAAGAAGCAGGTTGCACCTACGACGATGCTGCACAGATGATTGTCTACCTGCGCGACCCCGCCGATTACGAGGTGGTGCGCCGCCTCTACGAGGAGCGCTTCCCCAACAAGCCGTGGGTCATCGTCAACGCCAAGGTATGCCGCCCAGGCTGGCTCATCGAAATGGAAACCATGGCCATCAAGGCCCAAAAGACAGAGTTCCCCAACTATTAAGCCCCACCCCCAGCCCCTCCCCCGTAGGGAGGGGAGCGACTGCCGAGACAAGACTAACAAGGAAAACGCCCCAACGGGGCAGCACCTTTAGCTGCCCGCCGCATCCCTACATACAAATACAAAAAACCGCCAATCTTGCAGGTGCGCAGGATTGGCGGTTTGCTATTTTTGCGACTAAATGCTTTGCTTACTTCGCGTAGGCCACTGAACGCGTCTCGCGGATCACGGTGATCTTCACCTGTCCGGGATAGGTCATCTCGTTCTGAATCTTCGTGGCAATCTCACCGCTCAGCGCCTCTGTCTCAGCATCGCTCATCTTGTCGGCACCCACGATGACACGCAACTCGCGACCAGCCTGGATGGCGTAGGTCTTCGTCACACCCGGATAGCTCATGGCAATGGCCTCGAGGTCGTTCAGACGCTTGATGTAAGCCTCCACAATCTCGCGACGGGCACCGGGACGGGCACCACTGATGGCATCGCACACCTGCACGATGGGAGCCAGCAGCGTCTGCATCTCCATCTCGTCGTGGTGGGCACCGATGGCATTGCAGATATCGGGTTTCTCCTTATATTTCTCGGCAATCTTCGCACCATAGATAGCGTGCGGATCTTCGGTATCCTCATCGGGCACCTTACCAATATCGTGCAACAGTCCGGCGCGCTTGGCCTTCTTCGGATTCAGACCGAGCTCGGCAGCCATCACGGCACAGAGGTTGGCCGTTTCACGGGCGTGCTGCAGCAGGTTCTGTCCGTAGCTGGAACGATACTTCATCTTACCCACGATACGTATCAGCTCGGGATGCAGACCGTGGATACCCAGGTCAATGGCCGTGCGCTTACCCGTCTCGACAATCTCATTATCAAGTTGCTTCTTCACCTTGGCAACCACTTCCTCGATGCGGGCGGGGTGGATGCGTCCGTCGCTCACCAGCTGATGCAGGGCCAGACGGCAAATCTCACGACGCACGGGATCGAAGGCCGAGATGACAATAGCCTCGGGCGTGTCGTCGACGACGATTTCCACGCCGCAGGCAGCCTCCAGTGCACGGATGTTACGACCCTCGCGGCCAATCACGCGGCCCTTGATGTCGTCGTTGTCGATGTGGAACACCGACACGCTATTCTCGATAGCCGTCTCCGTAGCCACGCGCTGAATCGTCTGGATGACAATCTTCTTAGCCTGCGCATTGGCATTGAGCTTGGCCTCGTCGATAATCTCGTTGATATAGCTGGCAGCATCGGTGCGGGCCTCGTCCTTCAGGCTCTCTACCAGACGGGCCTTGGCCTCTTCAGCGCTCAGACCGGAGAGTTCCTCCAGTTTCTCGCGCTCCTGGCTCTGCATCTTCTCCAGTTCCTCCTGCTTGATGGAAAGGAGCTTCTTCTCGTTGTCCACGCGCTGCTGGTTCTGCTCGACCTCCTGCTTGCGGCGGCCCAGCTCTTCCTGGCGCTGGTTGAGCGAAATCTCACGCTGCTTCAGCTTGTTCTCACTCTGCTGGATGCGCTGGTTGCGCTGCTGAACTTCCTTTTCGAGCTCACTCTTCTTGTTCAGGAACTTCTCCTTCACTTCCAGCAGTTTCTTTTCCTTAATCACTTCAGCCTCCTTGTCGGCGGCTGCAATCATTTCCTTATACTTCCCCGTTATGACATAACGGAAAAGAGCGTAGCCGATGAGTCCACCCAAGACAAGGGCGACGGCGGCTGTAATCAATATTGCAATCATTATTATTTATTAGTTGATAATATTCTCACTTCTTCAGGGCGTCTTCGATTTCTGAAGTCAACTTCTTGAGAATATCACTAACAGGCTCTGTATCATTGCGTTTTGCCTCTTTCTCACAGCGCAGCGCAATGTCGAGCATTGCCGCATACAAGATATCCTTCTCGCTCCGCTTTCCCATCAGGATGGGAACGTAGGTATTCATCGTGTCGGTAATGCGTTTGGCTGCCCTGCGATACACTTCTTCCTCATCGCGGAGAATCTTCACCGCGACATCCGTATCATACAGGTGCAACCGTATATTCAGTTTACTGTTTTCTTGCCTGGCAGTAGTGTTCTGCTTTTCGTTTACTTCATCCATCAGCGCTCCTTTTTTTACTTTTCACTCAGTAGCGTGATACACTTGTTGACGTCTCTGATGAGTTTAGCCAGCCTCTTCTGCGCACCTTCCAGGTCGCCGTCAGAGATTTCTATCATCTTGGCCATCTTGAGACTGTTGTAGTCGTTATCAGCCTGAGAAAGGCGCGCCTCCAGCTCCTTGATGCGGGCATCGCGTTCGTCCACCATCACGTACAGGTCAGCATTCTCCTTTTTCATCTCGTTGAACTGGAGAATCAGCTGCCGAATACGAGTGGTAAACAGCGTAAGGGTTTTCTCGTTTGCTTCCATACGTCTACAATTTGGTTACAAAATTACTTGTTTTTATCGAAATGCACAAATAATTTGTAACTTTTTTTATAATATCATGCCCATTCGAGCAATTCTTCAAGCGTTTTCGTCCTGTTTCTTGGGCTCTTTCTTGGCCAGCATCACCACCTGATAGACAAAGTCAGTGATCCACTTCTGCGAGAAGCCCAGTCGCTTGTTGTACTGCCGGATGGCCATGACGGTCTTCATCACACCGGCATCCTTGTAATCATTTTTTGTAAAGATGTCGCCGACGGTCTTCTCCGTCATCTGGTAGATGGCACTCTTGAAGAACGAGGGCATGCGAAGCTTAAATTTCATCAGGTTGCCCATGAGCATCATCAAATCCTGCGAAAAGCCCTGGAACTGAACCAGATAAGTCTGCACATCCTGCAGCTTTCCACAGTTCTTACGGATGCTCTGATCGATTTCCTTGAAGAAAGAATCATCCACATTGTAAATTTCTTTCATCATCTTCTTGCAGTGCGCCTTCTCACCCAGTCCCAGTTTGTTGTTCTGCGTAGGAACCTTCAGTGTAGCCTTGAACATCCGAAGGTCGGGAAGCATCGCTAAATTATTGATTCCCAACTGCGAAGCAAGGGCTGCCTGAAAATAGACTCTAACCAGTGTCATATAGTCTTCCATTCCACCGGCTTTATTTTCTTCTTGCTTTTTTCCAAAAAGTTTTGATAATAATCCCATAATGTTGTTGACAAATTAATTTACGTTAAATTCGCGTATCGCATTCGAAAACGCTTTGCAAAATTACAACAATCTCGCGAAATAACAAAAAAAAGTAGCCAAAATCGCTTGCTGCAACCGCGTTTTTTTCGTATCTTTGCAGCGTTTTATAAAACAGAGGGGCGACGAGCGTCATAGCTAAACGCATGTGGAGCCCCCATGATTAACTGCAATTGCAATGAAAGGTATTGTTTTAGCAGGTGGTTCTGGCACGCGCCTCTACCCCATCACAAAGGGAATCAGCAAGCAGCTGATACCTATTTTCGACAAGCCGATGATCTATTATCCCATCTCGGCTCTCATGCACGCAGGCATCCGTGAGATACTGATTATCTCTACTCCTCACGACCTGCCGGGCTTCCGCCGCCTTCTGGGCGATGGCAGCGAGTTTGGTGTGCACTTCGAATATGCCGAGCAGCCCAGCCCCGACGGACTGGCCCAGGCATTCATCATCGGTGAAGAATTTATCGGCGACGACTGTGCCTGCCTCGTTCTGGGCGACAACATCTTCCACGGCGTTGGCTTCACTGAGTTGCTTCGCCAGAGCGTGGTCGATGCCGAACAACACGGCAAGGCTTCCGTCTTCGGCTATTACGTGAACGACCCCGAGCGCTATGGCGTGGCCGAAATCGACGAAGAGGGCAACTGCCTGAGCATCGAGGAGAAGCCGAAACAGCCTAAGAGCAACTATGCCGTCGTGGGACTCTACTTCTATCCCAACAGCGTCGTCGACATTGCCAAGCACATCAAGCCCAGTGCCCGCGGTGAACTGGAGATTACGACCGTCAACCAGGAGTATCTGAAGCGCGGCGAACTGAAGGTGAAGAAGCTGCAGCGTGGCTTTGCCTGGCTCGACACGGGCACCCACGACAGCCTCAGCGAGGCCAGTACCTTCATCGAGGTCATCGAGAAGCGCCAGGGATTGAAGATTGCCTGTCTGGAGGAGATTGCCCTCCTGCAAGGCTGGATCACCAAGGAACAGTTGCGCGAGATTGCCAAGCCGATGGAGAAGAATGCCTACGGTCAGTACCTGCTGCAACTGGCAAAAGACTGAGACGACTAAGCAAGAATAAAAAATAGGTAAAATAAAGACAAACAAAAAATGGAAGAAAACAAGAATTTATCAACTGAGAACGCGTTGGAACAGGAAGAGAAGTCTACCTTTGATTTCCAAACCATCTATACAACGCTCATTCTCAACTGGAAGTGGTTCGTGCTCTCGCTCATCATCTGCCTGGGTATCGCTGCTATCTACCTGCGTTACAAGACACCCGTCTATCAGGCCTATGCCAAGATGCTGATCAAGGACGAGGACAACAACCACGGCCGCAACAGCATCATGAATGCTACGGCCTTGGGAACCATCACCAACTCGGCAGGTATCGACAACGAGATGGAGATTCTGAAGTCGCGCTCCATCGCCGAGCAGGCCGTGCGCGACCTGAAGCTCTACACCACTTACATGATCAAGGGTAAGGTGAAAGAGACGCTGCTCTACAAGAACCAGCCCATCACCGTGGACGTCGATCCCGCCCACCTCGAGAAGCTCAGCGCCCCCATCAACCTGCAGATTGTATGCGAGGACAAGAGCTACCACGTGACGGGCACCATCGGCGACGCCGGCAGCATCGACAAGACCTTTGCCAAGTTGCCTGCTACCATCAACACCCGTGAGGGCATGCTGACGTTCACGTCCAACACGACCGTTCCTCCTACGCCCGGTGCCACCTATCTCGTCACCATCCGCTCGCCGAGGGTGGCAGCCTATAAGTATGCCGGTTCGCTCTCTGTGGGCCAGTCGTCTAAGACGACTACCATCGCCCAGCTGGTGCTGAACGACGAGATTCCGCAGCGTGCCGTCGACTATCTGAAGCAGCTCGCTGAGTGCTACAACCGCCAGGCCAACGAGGACAAGAACGAAGTGGCCGTGCGCACGGAGGCATTCATCAACTCGCGTCTGGAGAAGATCAATGCCGAACTCGGCAATACCGAGGGTCAGCTGGAGGCCTACAAGCGTGCTCATAACATGGTGGAGCTGAAGATGAACGCTGGTCAGGCCGTAGCCAACCAGAACGCCTACGACCAGAAGCTGGCCGAGGCCAACACACAGGTGGCGCTCATCAACAGCCTCAACGAGGAGATGAACTCTACCGCCGGCTCTTACAAGACGCTGCCCTCTAACGTCGGTCTTGCTGACCAGGGCACACAGCAGATGATCAACCGCTACAACGAACTCGCCCTGGAGCGCAACCGTCTGCTTCGTTCGGCTTCTGAGAACAGCCCCACTGTGACCCCGCTCACCGCCCAGCTCGACGAGCTGCAGGCCAGCATCCAGAGCTCGCTCAACCAGACACGTAAGAACTACGAGATTCAGCGCAACTCCATCGCCTCTCAGTTCAACAAGTATAGCGCTCAGGTGGGTGCTACCCCCGAACAGGAGCGCATGCTCACGCAGATTGGTCGTCAGCAGGACGTGAAGTCGGGTCTGTACCTGATGCTGCTGCAGAAGCGTGAGGAGAACTCCATCTCACTCGCCGCCACTGCCGACAAGGGTCGCCTCATCGACGAGCCTGTGGCTGCCGGCAAGGTGAGCCCGAAGTCCTCGATGATCATGCTCATCGCCCTGCTGCTCGGTCTGGCCATCCCCGCCCTCATCTTGTTCCTGATGTCATTCTTCCGCTACAAGATTGAAGGTCACGACGATGTGGCCCGCCTTACCAAGCTGCCCATCCTCGCCGATGTGGCTGTGGCCAGTGAGACGGCAAAGACGAAGGCCGACATCGTGGTGCACGAGAACAAGAACAACCAGATGGAGGAAATCTTCCGTGCCATGCGTACGAACATCCAGTTCATGCTGGCCGAGAACGAGAAGGTCATCCTCTTCACGTCGAGTACCTCTGGTGAGGGTAAGACCTTCAACGCCGCCAACCTCGCCGTCAGCTTCGCCCTGCTGGGCAAGAAGGCCATCCTCGTCGGTCTCGACATCCGTAAGCCTCGTCTGGCAGAGCTCTTCGAGATTGACGACCACAAGCACGGCATCACCCCGCTGCTCACTCACGACAATCCCACCTGGGAGCAGGTGAAGGACCAGATCCTGCCGTCCGGCATCAACAACAACCTCGACCTGCTGCTGGCCGGTCCCATTCCTCCCAACCCCACGGAGCTCATCGCCCGCACGTCGCTGGATGTCATCTTCACCCATCTGCGCGAGCAGTACGACTACATCCTCATCGACTCTGCTCCTGTCGGCCTCGTCACCGACACCCTGCAGATTGGTCGAGTGGCCGATGCCACTGTCTATATGTGCCGTGCCGACTACACGCCGAAGGAGAGCTTCAACCTCATCAACTCCCTCGACCAGGAGAAGAAGCTGCCGAAGATGGCCATCGTGCTCAATGGCATCGACATGTCGAAGAAGAAGTACGGCTACTACTATGGCTATGGCCGTTACGGTCGCTATGGCCGCTATGGCCGCTACGGCAAGTACAGCTATGGCAAGTATGGCAAGTACAGCTACGGCACCTATGGTGCTTACGGCAGCTATGGTAACTACGCCAAGAGCAGCTATGGTGATAAGAACGACACATCTATCAAGCGATAGGCTCTAAGCCTACCGCTTAATGGGGCGCTGCGCGCAGTTCAAAACAAAAGAGCTGCACGCAGCGTTCTGCGTTTATAGCCTATGGAGAACACTAAGCGGTTTGAGGATTTGAAAAATTGCAGAGGGTTATAAACGTAATAGATACAAGGAGTTCGCGAATTCCTTCTATATACAAAAAAGGCTCCTGAGGTCGACCTCAGGAGCCTAATAATCCGAGCGCCATAAGCGCCTACCTACTCCACCAATGCTTTTTCTTTGGTGCCTCGTGATGTTCCAGGGAACGCCGAGAAGCCTGATTGATCAAATCACGCCAAGTCAGTCCCTGAGTAATCATCTGGTAAATCTGTCCCCAGTCAGGTATTCCACCGATATTGCGGTCGTCAATCCAGACATCAGCCTTAATCTTCCGGGAGAAATGATTGTTCCATTCTTCCTTCTCCTCAGGATAATCCTTGTTAACGGCATAAAATTCCACACCTCTTTCACGACACCAGTTGATGGCATCTTCCAATAGTTTTCCCTCACGCACGCTCCACAAAATCAAACGATGCTGATCTTTTATCAGCATACGGAGGGTTTCTGTAGCAAAGGGAAGTTCCTCGCCAATCTCAGGATAGCGATGCTCTACTATTGTTCCGTCAAAATCTACTGCAATAGTCATCTTTATTCTTAATATACAAATTAGTTAACCATATAGTATTTCCCCCAATGTAGGCTGCGAGCAGCCTTACACGCCCGAAGGCCTTACACGCGCCAACGCGGCCTTACACGCTGCGAAGCAGCCTTACCCGCCCGAAGGGCCTTACCCGCGCCAACGGCGCCTTACACGCTGCGAAGCAGCCTTACCCGCGCCAAAGGCGCCTTACACGCAACGAAGTTGCCTTACCCGCGCCAACGGCGCCTCACATCCTGTCCATCAGGCGCCGCATCGTGTTATAGAACGGGCCCGTCTCAATATGACTCAACTCCGCCAGACGCTTCAGCGCCTTATAGGGTGCATGCTTGTGGTCCATCCGCCGAACGATATAGTAGAAGCCGGTTGTATTCAGCAGGCCTACAGCCACCACCACCAAGAACTGCACCGTCACACTGGCCCCCAGTTGGAAGGTGATGAACCAGATCAAGATATTCATCGCATTCAGGAAAATCACGCACATCGATGTTCCCACATGCGAAAATCCTATCTCTATGAACAGATGATGCAGGTGCGACTTGTCGGCATGGAACGGTGACACCCCCTTCATGATACGTCCTGTCATCACGCGCAGGGTGTCGAAGACGGGTATCGACAGCACGGAGATACAGAAGGCCACCACACCCATATGCGGGAAGTTATATGCCACCCTCGACGTATTGTCCACCATGTGCAACGTGAATATCGTCATCAGCATGCCCATCATCAGCGTGCCACTGTCCCCGATGAACATCTTCGATTTCTTTCCGAACACGTTATGCAGGAAGAATGGTATCAGCGCACCCGCCGAAAGGGCACACATCACCGCCATCGTTCCGTCGTGCGATGCACAGAAGAACACACCGAACGCCATGCTTGCCATGATGCACAATCCCGACGACAGTCCATCCACGCCATCAATCATGTTGATGGCATTGATGATGCCACACCCGGCAAATGCCACCAGTGGCAACGACAGATAGACCGGCAACTTATGTATGCCGAACAACCCATGAAAGTCGTTCATGTTTGTCTGGTCCATCAGCACCACAAAGGCTATCACCAGCACCTCGATGAACAGACGCAGCGAGGGACTCAGTCCCAGCACGTCGTCGCCCATACCGACATATAGCATCACCGTGATTGCCACTATCGACGTGAACAACGCATAGCTGTTGAAGAACACACTCGTCGCACCAGCACCTACGACGATGCCCCAGATCACGGCGACACCACCCATCACAGGTACAGGAGCCTTTTGCAGCTTCCGCTCGTCAGGCTCATCCATGGCACTCATCTTCTTCGCCACCCTCACCACGAAGGGATGCACTAAGAACACCAGTACCATTGATATCAGGAATGGCAGGATGATACCTAACACCCAAATTCTCCAACTCAATGAAAGCAAATCATTAATAATACCCATAATCTATACTTATAATATTCAAAGTTCAAAAGGCACTGCGTGCCGTTCAATGTTCAACAATCCTGCTGTGGTTCGTAGAACTTATGCCCTACATAACCACTTTTGGAAATGTTATATACTAAATGATATAGTCCTTTACTAATGTCCTTGCACTTATCTATTAATATTGATGCCTGAGCATCATTAAGAAAGCCGACGTCATTAGCACGAAGGACTTGACTTCTAACCTCTCCACATGAGCCTTTAGCGATATAAAGGAAGTTTACAAATTCTTTATTACCGTTTCGTTCAAAACCCTCTGCAATGTTATCCATAATAGAACCTGCTGCCGCCCTTACTTGCTGAACAAAACGATAGTCACTTGCAAAAGGATCCATATTTGTTACCTTATATATTTCCTTGCATAGTTCCCTTGCTTTCTGAAAAACCTCCAGTTCTTCAAAACATTTTACTTTTCCCATAATACTTAACTTTTAAACGCTGCGCAGCAGCTATTGAACCTTGAACGCGACACCGTCGCATTTGAACGGCCAAAGGCCCTTTGAACGCTGCGAAGCAACTATTGAACCTTGAACGCGACACCGTCGCATTTGAACGGCCAAAGGCCCTTTGAACGCTGCGAAGCAGCCTTACGTTCTCTTCACTCCATCCACGATAAACGACGGAATCCCGTAGACGCTCTCCTCAGGAAACATCATCAGGTTACGCAACTTCATCTGCAGATGTCCCCAGAAAGCCACGAAACGCCTCACCAGATAGAACCGAGAATCACTCTTCGTCCGCTTGTCATAGTAGCCGAAGTTCCCCGATTCCAGAATAAACGCCAGCAGTCTCCTGCCATGCTTCCGATATTTCCCATCATAGAAGAACATACGCTCTTCCGGGCATCCCAGCAGGTCCACTGCCATACAGCTGAACGCCTGCCAGAGCCTATAGAGCCCTGTCATCTTGAGGTCCTCTTTCAACTGTTCTGCCTCCATCTCCCCATGATGCACATACACATACCTCATCCAGTCGCACACCTGTCGGAGGCCGATGCCCCCGCCGAAGTAATGCCGCACCATATGCATAAAGATAAAGACAGGATTGAAGCGCACGGGAGGCAGTGCGGCGCCATTCCACTGCTCAGCATCCTCCGTCAGGCATGCCTTCTGAAACACAGGGAAGTTCTTATTCGAGCGCCTGTTCACTTCCGGCACGATATGTCCGTGCAGTTCTATATAGATACCTTTGTAATCAAACTCCAGCGTCTTCGTCGTGTCATTGTCGTTATGCACATCCTCCGCCTTCAGGTGGCGCAGGAAGTCCTCACGAGCCTTCTCATAGTCCCCGTCATGGGGGAAGAACACATCTATATCCCCCGACACCCTTCTTAGTGGATTCACGTAGCATTGTGCCACCCCCTGTCCTTTCAGCAGCCAACTCCTTACCCCCAGTTGGTCCAGCGTACGAAACAGGATAGGAATCAGCGTGTTCATTCGCTTGTTCTCCTCCTCCACTTCCATCACCTCTTTCAGCACCTGCAGGTACAGCGGCCTGGGCATCACCCCTCGCGACAGTTGTGACATGGCCTCCCCCACCAGTCCTACTACCGTCTGCTGCCGAGCCAGTTCCACCACTCGCTCCCAGTCAATATCATCATCCCGAAATGCCTCCTCGTGAACTGCAGTTCCCCACAGCCCCACCTTCAGCAATTCCAGAAATGCCTTTTCACTCTTATTCATTTTATAAAAATGTCACACAGATCTAATGGATCTCACAGATCTATGTGAGATTTCAATCGCCTACGGCGGAAATTTTACAAATTTAGTCCAAAATTATACAATAAAAATGATGGGGTTGCAAAGTCTTGCAATCTAGGGCTGTCAGAGTTATTGTAAACGACAAGCTCGTTTGTCTTTACAATAATCTGTCAGCAAGTAGATGTTTCATCGAAACATCTCATCATTTTTATTCCTGTCAAATTCTGTATTAAATTTTGAATAATTTCGAGGAGCAGCGCGACGACCCAACCTCTCAACCGCTGCGAAGCAGCCTCTAAACTTTCTCAACTGCTGCGAAGCAGCTTCTCCGCTCGACCCGTAGGGGCGCTTTCGTAGTAAAACGGAGAAAGAACCGCGCCAACGGCGCACTCTCAACTTCACCGATCGCTCCTGCGAAGCAGCCAATACACCCACTGAAACGGAAACACCTTCCTGTCAACCACCGTCACCCCCTGAAAGCTATTCAGTGTGTGCATACCCGGTATCCTCCTCACCTCCGTAAACGCCCCATCTTCAAACTTCTGGATGCTCAGTGCATTCCCATACCACCGGTTACACTCCTGCGCCGGCCTATACGTCACACCATCCACCTCAAAGAACTCCCCCGCATTCCGAGCAATGCAATCATCGAAGACGAATGCCTTCGGTTGGTTCAAGGTTTCAAGTTCAAGGTTCAACGCAGTAGCATCTTGAACGCAATGAAGCTGCTTTGAATCGCCAAAGGCACTTGAACGCTGCGAAGCAGCATCTTGAACGTCCGAAGGACTCTTGAACTTCCGAAGGACACTTGAACGCTGCGAAGCAGCTATTGAACTTTGAACGGCCGAAGGCCATTTGAACATTTTAAGTCTCTTCCCATTCGGCTCAGGTAATCGTGTTGAATAGATGACACCTTTATATATAATCGCATCCGTCAGCGGTTCCTCACTGAGAGTCTGAACATACTCGCATGTTTCCGTCTCGGGACAATACTCATACAACTCCAACTTCCCCTGTCTGCTTTGCTCCGGGTATAGATACACCTTCCCATTCTCCCTCAAGATGGCCGGAAAGCTATAGTGTCCCCCCCTCAATATCGTCTTACATGATACAATAGCCCCGCGCTTCCTATCCACGATGATGCGTGAGATACGTCCCTGCCCCTCTGCATACCGATAGTCCTCCACCAGCAACGTCACCTCGTCCCCATCCACCGACAGTACAAACGGATCCGCGAACCACCTATCATGAAACGGATTCGAAGGCCACTGCACCCGCAGTTTCTCCCCGTTGACAATCCCTTCCAACGAATTCTCAACAATCCCAATCCGCCATCGTGGCTGTATCACCCTCCTCACTATCATGTGCATGTTTTTTAATAATGTCACACGGATCTAACAAATCTCACAGATCTATATTTCTTATGATGATAGTTATATTGTTGGAAGAATATTGAAAGTACTCTATACTCTCAACTTTCTCCGCTCGACCCGCAGGGGCGCTTTCGTAGTAAAACAGAGAAAGAACCGCTGCAGAGCAGCCTTACTGTCTCTAAACTCTAAACACTAAACTCTAAACTTTCAAAACAGGATCATCAAGATCTGTGTGAGATATTATCAGCCTACGGCGGCGCTCGGCTTTGCCGCTTTCAGAGCGTAGCGGGGAAAGAATTTTTACAAATTTTACTCAGAATTTTTCAGGAAAATGATGAACATTGCAAGTTTTTGCAATGCAAGGTTGGCAGTATGGTTGAGACTGGAGAACTTGTTCTTCATCTCAATCATCCTGTCTACCTAAAGTTTCGTAGAAACACTTCATCATTTTCTTTGTCAAATTTTGTATCAAATTTTGAATAATTTCTCGCGCAGCGACGACCCAAGCTCTCCGCTCGACCCGTAGGGGCGCTTTCTTTCTCCATTTCATTACGAAAGCGGCCCGTTGGTTCGATTACGCAGTAAAACGGAGAAAGAACCGCTGCAGAGCAGCCTCTCAACCGCGCCAACGGCGCCTCTCAACCGCTGCAAAGCAGCCTCTCAACCGCGCCAACGGCGCCTCTCAACCGCTGCGAAGCAGCTTCTCAACCGCGCCAACGGCGCACTCTAAACTTTACGGGCGTAAACGCCCTCATACCCCTCATACATCCTCTCTGTCGAGAACCGTTCCTCTGCCACAGCTTTCGCCCTCTCCCCCTTCTCCGGATGCTCATTTGCCGTAAGCACCGCCTCCGCCAGTTCCTGCGGACTATCCACATCGAAATATGTCACCTCCTCTTCCGAGAATTTCTCCCTCATGCCAGGAATGTCCGCACATACAATCCTCTTCCCATACATGGCAGCCTCCACGAGAGCCAGACAGAACCCCTCACTCCGCGATGTCATCGCATAGATGTCCACCAGCGGGAATAGTCGGTGCGCCTCTTCACGGAATCCCAGGAACAACACCCGTTCCTCCAGTCCCAACCGCTTTGCCAACTCCTTCAGTGCCTTTTCATCAGCCCCAGAGCCAACCAACAGCAGCTTATACTCATTCGGCAACAGTGCCAGTGCACTCACCATTGTATCCAGATTCTTGATCTTCACCAGTTCACAGATGCAGCCAATCAAGACACCCTCCCCCTTGAAACCTTCCACTATAAGCTCATCTTTTGCCAATGCTGCCTTCACTTCCTCAGAGGGTTTCCTCGTAATATCCACCCCATTATAGCACACCTGCAGTTTCTCCTCCGGTATCCATCGGCTATAATGCCGCTTCGCATCCTCACTCAGCACTGCCACCTGGTCATAGCCCGCCGCCACCATCATTGTGAACCTGGCGAACAGCCATCCCAGACTGCGCCCAAGCGAATAGCGATATTCCGTGAACAGATACGAATGCATCGTCACCATCTTCCTCCCCCCTTTCAGCCGTGCTGCATACACCATTGGCCTAAAGCAATGCGCGTGCACCCAGTCGAACCCACTGAAGTCCTCCCGCCTCCAGAACGAGATATGTCTCGTCTCGCACGGGAACTCCATCGCATTGTCCCGTTCATCGAAGTAGAACACCACACACTCATGCCCATGCGCCACCATCCTCTCCACGAGGTTCCGCACCACAATCACCGGCCCCAGTGGCGCCAACGAAGGTACTATATACGCTATGCGCAACATAAGAAATCTGTTTAGATCGTAAAAATCTGTGTGAGTTTTCAATCGCCTACGGCGGCGCTCGGCTTGCCGCTTTCAGAGCGTAGTGGGGAAAGAATTTTTACAAATTTAGTCCAAAATTGTACAATAAAAATGATGAGATTGCAAGGATTTGCAAACCAGCGCTGTCAGAGTGTGTGTAAACGACAAGCTCGTTTGTCTTTACAAAAATCTGTCAGCCAGTAGATGTTTCTCGAAACATCAAATCATTTTTATTACTGTCAAATTCTGTTTCAAATTCTGAATAATTTCGAGGAGCATTGCGACGACCATTAGTTTTTTATTGTCACACGGATCTCACAGATCCCACAGATCGTTTTCTTATGATGATAGTTGTATTGTTGGAAGATGATTGAAAGTACACTTTCATACCTCTTCAAACAATGGAGCACCTTTATTCTCGAATAAAGTTCCTTTTTGCCTGCAAAAATGAAATCATCATAAGAAATCTGTTTAGATGGTACAGATCTGTGTGAGATATTATCAGCCTACGGCTGGAAATTTTACAAATTTTACTCAGAATTTTTCAGGAAAATGATGAACATTGCAAGTTTTTGCAATGCAAGGTTGGCAGTATGGTTGAGACTGGAGAACTTGTTCTTCATCTCAATCATCCTGTCTACCTAAAGTTTCGTAGAAACACTTCATCATTTTCTTTGTCGAATTTTGTATCAAATTTTGAATAATTTCTCGCGCAGCGACGACCCAAGCTCTCCGCTCGACCCGTAGGGGCGCTTTCGTAGTAAAACGGAGAAAGAACTTGCGCCAACGGCGCACTCTCAACTGGCTCTAAACACTTCACTCTAAACTCTAAAAGAGGATTGTCAAGATCTGTGTGAGTTATCACTTGCGCAGCAAGTGCAGGTACACCCATGTGCGGAGCCGATTCGGCATCAGCACCTGAACGATGCCACGCACGGTGCAGATATACAGGAAGTAGCCGAATGAGATCAGTCCATGCCGGTACATATACCAGAACACCCGCACCACGCTCTTAAAGAACCGCAGTCCCCCGCGCCTGGCTATCTGGTCCTTTCCCGACCGCACGTTCACCACCACGTCAGGAATATTCCGGAACTTACACCCATGCTCCATCATGCGTGCCCACAGGTAGTGGTCCTCCTGTTTCCAGAACGGCTGGTAGTTGCCGCTCTTCATCAGGTCCGCCTTCTTAAAGATCACCGTCACGTGATTCACGGCACACCGTCCCCGCATCATCTTCTTGATCTCCGCGTCCTCCAGCGGCAGGATACGCTTCGCAATGATGTTCTCCGGTTCCCCGTCAAACTCCGTGATCATTCCTCCCACGAGACTCAACTCCGGATCCTCCTCAAAACACTTCATCTGCTTCTCGAAGCGGTCCGGCAGACAAATGTCATCCGAGTCCATGCGCGCCAGGTAGTCATATTTCGCCGCCTCCGCTGCAATCCGCATGGCCTCACCCAGTCCCCCATTCTTCTCCTGTGGCAGATAAGTAACGATAGTTTCTGGTTTCTGGTTTCCAGTTTCTGGAGGGTAGTCTTCACCCCTTCCCTTTAGGGAGGGGCTGGGGGTAGGCTTCTCACCCTTCCCTTCAGGGAGGGGCAGGGGGTAGGCTTCAGGGAGGGGCAGGGGTAAGCTTTGAACTTTAACCTTTAACCTTTCAACTTCCCGTTCCAGCTCAGCTGGAACAGGACCATCTGCCACTATCACAATCTCATTCGGCAGCAGCGTCTGCTGCAGCAAACTGTCAAGAGCCACCCGCACCAGTTCCGGCTGGTCGCTCTTGTATATCGACATAATTACACTAAATTTCAGCATATTATCCTAACAAATATAATCTATAATACTCCCATACATCAGCCCTTAATCTTTGTGGATTTCAGGCCGATACAATTGCATCATTCATCATATAAGATATTCATCATATGAGGGCATCGATTTATATTCCTTCGAATGGACATACTTATAACCTGCATATAGCCCCCTAAAATAGTCAAGTAGATAGACAGGTTGTTTACACCTGATAACATCCCCAATGAGCGCAACGATTCCCAAAAGATTCCTCCAAATAAAAGCTAAACAACAAAGAAGTTTCTCTCTTCTATTCTTAGTTTTTATATTATAAATAGTCCTATACCAAAAAATGAAAAGTAACTTTTTTTTAAAAAGCATCCTGTCTTCTATTCCAATTCGATTCCCCGATTTTCCATCTAAATGTTTAATTCCTGTGACAAAATGAACGAATACTTTGTATCCATACAAGAAGAGTTTATAAAAAAACAACGTGTCATCCTCTGCAGAAAAAGAAAAAGAATCAAGCCATCTCTCATCATCAAAATGAATGGCTTTATACACGTCCTTCTTACATAAAAAAGATGCAAATGCAGCAGTTTGCGTAGGCAAAACAGAAGCACTTGGGGCTTCATTATATGAAGTACCCCATCTCGTTTTATTATGTATGCATAACCATCATCTCCACGAGGAGAGAAAGATTTGCTTAGGTAGAACATCAATCTTTTCCATAAGCTATCTTTATAATGATAAAAAACTTCCGCAGCGATACAATCGGTATCATTTTCCTCAATCCCTATAAACAATTCCTCAACATAATCTGGAGGAAGATACAAATCATCATCACAAAACAAAATATAATCCGTATCCACTTCATCAAACGGAAAGGACCGTTGAGCAACCATTCCTTTCTCACACCTTACGAGTTGCTCAATGCCTATTGTTTCTTTTGGAGCTACATAGCCATGGGGAATATACACCAATTTTTTCTTCGGTGTAACAGCCTGCGCAGCTAAACTATCCAACAGACGTTGATACTTTTCACCAACTGTTCCCAATGTACGGATTACGGCACAATAATCACGCATAAAACATGTTTCTCCTTTTGATTTCATCCTTGAAAATAGGCTCCTCAATGATATAGCACACAGACATTTGCATTAAATGCCTATGGGTAACATCATAACTATCATCTTATACCACCACTATGATGATGATTTTTCCTCTTCCATAAGTACAGTCATTCACGACAGCCATACAAAATATAAAATGGTCTGCTTCAACAATAAAAGCTATCTTTTTAAATCATCTAGCCATTTAATGGAGTTAATTATTCTGACAATAACATAAGCTCTTAGAAACTATGAATAGTCATTGCAATAAAAAACTATCTATCATCCGCAAAAGATCCAAGCAACAAGATTGGGAAATATTGTCTCTATCAGCAATTGGATTATACTCCACAAAATCCATTGAACAAACTGGCAATTCTGACAAGAAAACCGATAGGAGTGTCTTCGCCTCACTGACAGAAATTCCTGCTTTTTCTGGCACACCTGTCCCGGGAAAAAAAGCAGGATCAATCACGTCTACATCAAAACTGATATGAACATGCTTAATACCGTTATTTCTGATAGCACAAATAATGTCATAAGCAACTTTACTCGCACCTTGACTAATGATGTCTTGAGAAGAATGAATATTTAAGCTATTAGCTGTTGCAAAATTCAATTCCCCTTGATCCAATGCACGACTACCAACAAAAAAAACATTTTGTGGTGCCAAACAATTCTCAGTATATGGAATATCCTTAATTTCATTCTCCTGCAAATGCCCAAATCCCATCAAATAAGCCATATGCATTCCGTGAACATTATGAGTTAAAGAAGTCTCTGCTGTATTAAAATCGCCATGAGCATCAATGTATATAACACCAAGATTATCAAAACAATCAGCAGCAGCACTTATAGTGCCCCATGAAAGAGAGTGGTCTCCTCCAAAAACTAATGGGAAATGCCCACTTTTTATAGACTGAACCATTTGTTCATGCACGTTTTTACATGATGTTAAAACCGAGAGCAAATTCTTCATCTTAAAATATGAATAATCTTTCTCGTTGCAACAATCAATATTCCCTAAATCATGAATGAAATTTCTATTAAAAAGTGAGGATAGATTACATTTCCTAATATACGAAGGAGCTTCTTCTGTACCATAAGTTGAAGCACCTGCACAAAGTGGCATTCCAATAAAATCAACAATCATTGCCTATGATATTTTATCAACTAGTTCTGTATGTATCCAGCTACCTAACAAGCTCTCTACTTCAGAACTATAATTATTCATTCCACAACCATCATAAAATGTAATTTCACCGAAATACACCTTACCATCAACATTATATAAGTCCACTCTACAATGAGGGAACGGATTTGACAAAATTCTGGCACATCTTTTCATATATTCAAAATTAGCAGGTTTTTCTATTAAGCTGTAATCGTAGTGATTATGATGAAACTGTATACCCATTGGGTTAAAATCCATATCATAGATGTTTTGCATAAAATCTTCTGCATGTGATCCGTCTTTATTACATACACCAATATCCAATGTCACCATTTTCGGTTCTCCATGAAAACAAAAAAACTTATAATCAATTAGTCCAAAAGGGTTGGATGTATGAAGAACTTTTTCTGCAACAATACAAGGCCTTATATTTTTATATGGCCACTCAAATCCATAATAGTAAGCATTATCCTTAAGCCAATGGCCAAACCGTTTCCTAACATTTTTCATGTCAAACGATTTTTTTTCACATATCATATTACCTCCCGACAAATGATTACACTTCAAAAAAAATTCATTTTCTGGTATTTTGTCTAAAGAAATCTCATCCGCTGTATCAAATTTTGCAAACTTTTCAATAATAATATCTTCAAGCCCGCAATCTCTTATGTAATCATTCACAAGCCATTTATCAGCACATTTTGTCAATAAGGGGTTATGATAATTAAATTTTAGCCACCACAATTTCTCATCAAATGACTGAGGGTTATTTAAATTTAAATATTTTTTAAATCTCAACCAATAAGTTGCCACAGCATACCACTGATGAGGAACAAGAAACGTCCTACTTCTAAAATAAAAACGCTTTAAAAAACAATAAAAATCACTGTTTTTTACTTTTTTCTTCATTTTCATAAAGTCATTATTTAAAAAATCTACAAAACTTATATACTATTAGAAACAAATTCTCAATTTCTTAGGACTATATAACCATCTTTTTACTGATAAGAACCTAATTCTACCCTACTATTATGCTCACAAACTCTTTTTTCTACAGGTGGCAACTTCAAATAATCGCCAAAATAGAAAGATAAGTAATTCAGTAATTGCTGTGATGCAAGAAACTCTATGGTTTCAAATTTCACAATCATAGCCCTCCCCCATATATGCTTAGGATAAGACGCATCTTTCAATTTTGATATCTCAAAAAAATCTCCTATGTAATTTGTATCACTACCATTATATTTAGTTACCTGCTTGAAAAAGAAATGTTCAATAGTTCTAAATCTCAATGGGAAGGATAGCATCATGACATTTTTTTTCATTATACTTCTTGTTTGGTAATGTCGTGTACTTACAGCCTGGGCTATTAACAATTTACTACATACATATTGCCAAATACGTCCAAACTTATAGTTGGATGCCATATCTAGAGGAAAAATATCAACAAAAATTCCTCGGTTTTCTTTTGCAATCTCTTCACCAGCGCCAACCTCTTCGAAAAGAGTCCCTTTCAATCGAAGCTTAGAAAAAAATAAGGGCCAATCCCGACGACCAACCTGAAGAAAAAATCATCTTTGTTAATATCTCTTTCGCATATAGTTAGGAATCTTTCATAGTTATCCCATGTCATCGCGATATCTAAATCATCATCCCAAGGAATAAACCCTCCATGCCGAACCGCTCCCAACGCGGTTCCACCTATAATATAATATTCTATCTGATGCTTTTTACACAGTTCATCGATATACTTCATTATATTAATGATGATGTTCTGAAGTTGAAGAATTCCATACGAATCCTCCAGACCATCGCGCATTAATGATTCTATTTGTATCATAACTAACAAATTATCTCATTTAACAACTGCTCCCACTGGTTAACTATGGTATCGATTCTAAACAATTCCTTTTTTGAGTAATTATTTCTAGAATATTCTTCCATAAGGCGTTCATTACTCATTAACTCTGAGAAGGTTTTGCCCAGTTTATCTACATCTCCACAGGGAACAACAACCCCATTTTTTCCATTTTCCACCAATTCTTTCACGCCAGAAACATCCGTTGTCACTATTGGCAACCCAACACATATCGCCTCAATCATCGAATTACTCATTCCCTCATAGTCACTAGACATGCAGAATATATTCGATTTCCTCAGTTCCTCTATCACATATTCCGTCCGACCTGGTAACAGCACCCTATCTTGTAACTTGAAACTAGAAACTAGAAACTCAAGCTCAGCCCGAAGCGGCCCCTCTCCAAAGATGACCAACTGCCAATCGGGGAAATTATCAGCTATCTTTGCAAACGCCCGAATCATCATCTCCTGATTCTTCTGCGGATACAGCCTCCCCACGGATATAATGCGGTTGAGCCTCTCCCCAGCCCTCCCCTGAAGGGAAGGGAGATTAAAAACGGAATCATTTACGGGATTATAAATGATGGAGGTTTTCTTCTGTATGCTTTTTGGAAAATACTCTTTGATGCTCTGCGTCTGTACTACTAGCCAATCTGCATAAGGAAGAAGCAATCGTTTAAGCACCTTTCTGGTTGTTGACATTGCTGCAGGATCCAAGCGTTCTGAAGCTATGATAGGGATTCCCGTTCCCAAGAGAGAAAGAATAGTGAAGCAATAAACCCCTTCTGTAAACGGTATCACCACATCAGGTTTTTGCTGTTTGAGGTATTTCCGTAACCAAAATATCTCTGTGAATCGATTCTTCGTCTGTCGCATCGCCAACGTCACCTTTACACGGGAATCGGTTTGGTAGTAGACATCATTGAACTTCAGGCAGATAATCTCCACTTGATGTCCACGTTCCACCATCTTATTAGCGAGTAGCGAGACCACTCGTTCCGCTCCACCAGAACCTAACGATGCTAATACGAATACAATATTCATTTCTTTTTGTAATAATCGTAGATAGGGATTTTCAGATATTCTTTTGAATGTACATACCGATACCCATCTATGTTTGCCTTAAAGAAATCCTTAAAATACCTAAGCTTCCTGAAGTAAATGACTTCCAGCGGCAGAAAGACTAATCCGAAAAGGAATTGCACACAATATGCCAAGAAACTAATTACTTTATCATAACCAGAATTCGACAATAAATGATAACAGGAGCGGTACCAGATAATGAAGGCTATCATTTTTTGATTATATAGTTTTTCACTCACGTCATGCCGACCTCCTGCACGAGCATCCAGATGTACCATACCCGAATCATTGAACGTATATACCTTATATCCATATAAATGTAGCTTATAATAAAAAAGTTGGTCGTCGCAGGAAGCATATCTGAACTGGTCAATCCAACGCTCATCTTCAAAGTGGACAGCTCGAAAAGCATCCATCTTACAAAGGAAACAAGCGAAGGCAGCACTTTGGGTAGGAAGCACTTTCCCGCCTTTCCTTACGCGGTATGAGAATGAACCCGATTTGTTGACAATACAATCCCATTTTTTTGAAAAATGAGGCAATGTAAAGCTATGCATAAAGGAAATAATCCGATCCTTTTTGCTCGCCTTATAATTCACCATATCGGGACTGATACAGTCTCCATGCACGTTTTCTAATGCATCAAACATCTCCTCAACAAGAGTTGGTGGCAGATACAAATCATCATCCAAACACAGAATATATTCTGTATTCACCTCCTCAAATGGCAACGACCGCTGCGTCACCATTCCCTTTTCGCACCTTACAATCTGCTCTACTCCCACCGTCTCCTTCGGTGCAGGATACCCATGAGGAATATATACCAGAATCTTCTTAGGCGGATGAGTCTGCGCCACTAAGCTATCCAACAGCGTCTGGTACATTTCCCCTGCCGTTCCTAAGGTTCGAATCGCTACGCAGTAGTCCCGCGTACTGCAGGATGCTTCTGGCTTTAAATTACTAGTTCCTATTTTCATCACTCTAAAATCAAAAATTGAACCTTGCTAAGCAAGTATTGAACGGGCAAAGCCCATTGAACGCCCATAGGGCTTTTGAACTCTTCAAAGCTGTCCAAGCAGTTTTGAAGCTTAGTGTCCATAATAGTTTAGGTAGAAGATGGCAGTCAGGGCTGCACCCATACCTAAATATGCAATCCAGCGATCTCTCTTTAGGAATGAGTAAGCGATGGATGGAATAATCACCATCTCGAGCGTTGCGAACTGAGAAGACACACGGCCAGAAAGAGTAGTATAACAGCTAAGCGTTATTAATATTAGCGTTGAATAGAAATATGCATTTCGTATAGTGAGATAATGTGAGGTGGTTAATCTCATTCGATTTTCTGTAAAGGTATAAACCAACAACAAGAATGTCTGGAAATATATCAAAGGATTCGCTAATCCCCAATCACGCTGATAATCTTCCGTGACATACGTATCTACACTCAAGTCAGATGCGTTATCAGCCACCATTGAGCGAACAACATTAGAGAAGAATGCTGCAATGACAAAAGCCATACCAAGTCCCATCACAATATGCCTTTTCTTTATGTCTAACATGCAAAGAAAATACAATGGCACAGCGATGATGGCACTATGATGAAAAAGATAAGCAACAAACACCCATGCAAAAAATCGTTTCCAATCCCGCTTGGTAATATATTGCACAGCCATCAGGATAATGGCATACGAGAGACCCGCGCGTATCTGCACGAAATTGCGATTCAGGTAAAAACGGGAGACGTATGCACACACACCGAAGATTGGATATAAGCAATATTTATCAAATGCCTTATACAGAAAAAAGAAAGACAATAAAGCAACAACCAAGAAATAGATTGCGACATTTGACGTAAACGTCTTCACCACAACACCAATATAATAAAATCCCATCTCTGCATAGCCAAATGGTTGAGAATATTGAGTTAAGTCTGACAATGTAGGCGTATAATCCAGGAATGACATAACATATACCTCCGTGTCTGCCCACGAAATATCACGATTTCCTGCTAGAAATGCCAATACTAAACATATCGCCATCAACCAATAGCGCTTAATACGTGGCTGAAGACTCTCCGCATAGAGAGCAAATAAGTAAAATGCTACATAAAGAAATATTACCATACTATAGGTGCAGCCTTGCTGCGTTCAAGTGGCCAGCGGCCGTTCAATGTTCAATATGCCTTTAAGGCGTTCAAAATTCAAATATCTCGACAAAAGGGAAAAAAGATGTAAAAAAGGAACCAAGAAATAGAAGATCAAAACTAACTTCTGCTTCATTGGACCGAAGTAAGTAGTTTCTCCCATCGATCCATGGTATTCTCAATGGAATAGTATTTTGATCGTCCGATGGCTTTCGCCCGTACACTCTCCCGGTATTCATCATCCACAATCATCTTTTTCATCGCCTCTGCCAATGCCTCCACATTATCTGGCTCGCACAGAATGCCAGTTTCGCATAGCTCAACTTTATTGTTTGAACTTTGAACATTAAACATTGAACCTTGCCCCTCTGGGCACATAATCTCCCGTTGACGCCCTTTATAATCACACGCCACACATGCGCATCCTTGGCTCATGGCCTCAATCAGCACTAATCCAAATGCTTCATAACGACTGCTCAACACAAAAATCGAGGACTCAGCATATAGCTTCTGCATATTCTCCACAAACCCTGTATATTCAATTTTATCCAACACTCCATATTCCTTGGCGATGCCATCCAAATATGTACGCGTCTCAGGACTCCTCCATACCCCCGCAATCACCAGCTTCCACCCCTCGTCTTGAACCTTAGACTTTAAACCTTGAACGAGCTTTCCAAAAGCTCTTATTAGCACATCGAAACCTTTGTAATGCCAATTATCAACTCTTCCAGAGGCAAGTATAATCCTCTTACGGGGAGATAAGGTTTCTATAGGTTCCAATGCTAATGGATTCTCCATCACAGTCACATTACGAAGTCTTTTCGAAATTATCTTTTTATCAGCATCTGTTAACACTGTCACATATGTAAACATTCTGCATATCCAGAACTTATAACACTTAATCAAGAACGGCATTGGAGCTGAACCTGGCCTCTCATACGAATCATGCTCTGTCGCCACCACAGGTATCCCCATTCCAATAGAGGCCAGTTTTGCCACAATAGAACAAAGGGACATGATTCCTACAATTACATCTGGTTTATTTTTCTTCAGTTCCTTCCTTAAAAGTCTGACGGCTCCTGCCCATTTTTTGAATTTGTTTTTGGTTTGAGGAACCAAGTTTAACAACTGTATAGACTCATCCAAGACAAACGTTTGTTCCTCATATAAGTCAGCGAAGAAAATCACCTCATGTCCCCGCGCAACAAAGCCATTAGCCAATGAAACGGCAACACGTTCTGCGCCTCCATGACACAACCGAGGACACACTATACATATTTTCATAATTAATATATTAATTTTTTAATATAGTATGAACAAAATGCTTTGCATTTAGGAAATAATCTACAAATTCTACAACTGGATGATAATAACCATAATTAGAAAAAAGCAAAAGAAACTTTTCAACACTATTTGGTTGTTTTTTTATTAATTCTAAATAATCTGCAAAATGCTTTTTATAAGATCTTGACGTATATACATTCTTCCCACCCCAAAAAGCTTTCGAGACTATTGCATACGAAAACTTGCTATTTACAAAATCCTTTAAATCCGTATCTTTCATCAAATCCACAAAAACATCTCGCAATGCGACATTCTGTCTTTCTGAATTCTCGTCGTATCTTCTGGACAAAGAATCTAAACGATTCTTTACATAATGATAAAAGGCCTTATTCAAATAGGACACTCGGATTTCAAATAGAAGTATAGCAGCATTAACATATAAATCTTCACAAAAGCTAATTCCATCAGGAAATCGGACTCCACTCTTTTTGAAAGAATCCAGTCTAATTAACTTATTACAACAGCTTCCATGTAAATGTGTAAACAGCTCTTTCTGTACAATCTTCCTATCTAGAGAAGACGGCTGCTGCTTGATATACTTTTGTCCCTTATAAGTATTCTCATAAAAATCGCAGATTACCATATCGGCATCGTCTTCTTTTGCTTTTTTGTATAGTTCTTCTAACATCTCTGGCTCTACCCAGTCATCGGGATCGGCATGGATGGTGTACTCTCCCTGAGCATTGTCCATTCCACATTGCCGGGCGGCAGAGACCCCTTGGTTTTCCTGATGAATGACCCGAACACGGGAATCCTGTTGGGCATATTCATCGCAAATGGCACCGCACTGATCAGGACTTCCATCATCAATGAGTAGAATCTCAAAATCTTGGAAGGTCTGCGCCAACAGACTATCTACGCATTTGCGGAGAGTTTTCTCCGCATTATATATCGGTACGATGACTGAAATGGCTGGTGAGCCTATAGTCTCTTGTTTCATATTTGTAACCACAGATGACACTGATAATTATAGTCCACAGATTTCGCAGATTTCGCAGATAGTCAAATATCTGTAATGTCACACAGATCTAACGGATCTTAAAGATCTTTTTTCTTATGATGAAAGTTATATTGTTGGAGATGAACGAAAACTAGCTTTCGGTCCTCTTCAAACAATCAAACACCCTTTATTCTCGAATAAAGTTATTTTTGCATGCAAAAATGCCACCATCATAAGAAATTAATTGAGTCTTTGAACGGCCGAAGGCTTATTGAACTTTGAACAGCGCATAGCGCTTTTTGAACCGCAGCGTAGCTGCTATATCTGTTTAGATGGTTAAAGATCTGTGTGAGATATTATCAGCCTACGGCTGGAAATTTTACAAATTTTACTCAGAATTTTTCAGGAAAATGATGAACATTGCAAGTTTTTACAATGCAAGGTTGGCAGTATGGTTGAGACTGGAGAACTTGTTCTTCATCTCAATCATCCTGTCTACCTAAAGTTTCGTAGAAACACTTCATCATTTTCTTTGTCGAATTTTGTATCAAATTTTGAATAATTTCTCGCGCAGCGACGACTATTAGTTTCTTATTGTCACACGGATGTTACTTCATAAGCTTACGGCCTTCGTTGGTTGCAAGCACCTCCATTTGCTGAATGGCGATGCGGTTCAATTTGATCAGTCTCTCTCCTTGTGGCATACCATCGTCAATAAGTACAGCATTGATATTTTCCATATTCGAAAGACATATCAATTCGTTGATTGTTGCATAGTCGCGAATGTTTCCTTTCAGTTCCGGATGTTTTTCTCTCCATTGACGGGCTGTCATACCAAACATGGCCACATTGAGAACGTCGGCCTCCTCGGCATAGATAATACTAGCCTGAGCTGAAGTAACCTCATCAGGTATCAGTTGTCTCTTTATTGCATCTGTATGAATACGATAGTTGATCTTGGAAAGCTCACGCTTGGCTGACCAACCTATCTGTTTCTGTTCTTCAGCTTTCAATCGCTGGAATTCCTTAACAAGATAGAGTTCAAACTCAACAGAAACCCATCCGGCGAACTTGAATGCTATGTCACTTCTTGCGTATGTTCCTCCGTATCGCCCCGCTTGAGAGATAAGTCCAATTGCCAGAGTTGACTCAATCCACTGTTTGGGCGACAATGTAAAAGCATTTAATCCAGCAGCCCGCCTAAACCCCTCGAATTCGAGGGGATTAAAATTCTGATTATATAGGGTTTCCCACAACCCCAGGTATTCAATCGTATTGCGATTACGCATCCAATTGGCAATCACCCCATTAGGGTCTATACTATTTTTCAATCGAGCAATATCTGTGATGCAGATGAAATCAACACCATCTCTATTCATCGTCCGAATAGAGGAATTCTGTACTTGTAATGTACTTTGTTTCCTCATAATTATAATATGCCAGTCATTTAACTTTCTCTGTTACTGAAGCTTATCACCTTTCTTTATAAAATTATCAAAAGTTTGATAATCAAAAACATGACAATATTTTTTCATTACAATCAAACTGCCTCTACTCACTAAACACTACATTTTAAACTTTTATTAATGTCACACAGATCTAACGAATCTTAAAGATCTTTTTTCTTATGATGATAGTTATATTGTTGGAAGATGAACGAAAACTAGCTTTCGGTCCTCTTCAAACAATCAAACACACTTTATTCTCGAATAAAGTTCCTTTTTGCACGCAAAAATGGAATCATCATAAGAAATCTGTTTAGATTGTCAAGATCTGTGTGAGATATTATCAGCCTACGGCTGGAAATTTTACAAATTTAATCCAAATTATACAATAAAAATGATGGGGTTGCAAACTCTTGCAATCCATAGCTGTCAGAGTTGTTGTAAATGACAAGCTTGTTTGTCTTTACAAAAATCTGTCAGCCAATGATGTTTTAGAAAACATCTTATCATTTTTATTCTTGTTAAATTCTGCTTAAAATTCTGTAAAATTTCGAGGAGCAACGCGACGACCATTATAATACTCACTCTACACTCTCAACTGACTCTAAACTCTACACTCTCAACTCTAAACTAGAAATAGGATGGTCAAGATCTGTGTGAGGTCACTCTTGCTCATAATAATATGAGTAGTCGATACCCTTCATGAAGATTTCGCGGTCATCAATACGATCCGTCAGGGCCTGCTTCAAGAGCATTCTTATTTTGCTGCTATCCATCTGACTCTCCACCATCGCACTGAGATAGTCGTTCTTGTCGATTTTGCTCCAGTCGACACACATGCCCAGTCGTTTCTTGAAGATGAGGTCGAGCCAGATGCGTGTGCTTCGGCCATTGCCCTCCATAAACGGGTGAGCCACATTCATTTCAACATATTTGTCTACAATCTCATCGAAAGTATTCTCCGGCATCTGTTCGATGGTCTTCAAGTTCTGTGGCAGATACTCGGCAAGGCAAAACAGGGTATTCCCCTTTGAGATAGTCTTCGTGCGTATCTTTCCAGCAAAGTCGTAGAGACCACCGAAAATATAGGCATGAATTTGTTGTAATGCTTTCACGGTACCAACGTCTTTGTCGGCAACCAGGTTGCTTTCTATAAACGTATATGCTTTTTTCTTGCTGCGCCCGTCGATAGTATTGTCGCTATATGTGAACCATTCCAAAAACTCCGTGGTCTTTTTGCTCGGAATGACCTTCACAACCTCCAAGATATCATCCTGTAAGAAGCAATCTGTAGCATACTTTTTCCCATCTGCAGCAGTCAATTTCAGTTGACTACAACGTGTAGTCAACTCATTACCGGATTTCTTCAATCGGTTTTTAAGAACGCTCCAATACTTTCTTGGATTCACGCTCTCAGTAATCGCTTCGACAATATCCAGCACAGAGAACCACCATTTGGAACGTTCCTCGTCCCAAACGGCTCGCACCTCATGATCGTGATAAAACCTTATCGACTGCTTACTCATAACCTTTCGGTCAAATTTGTCACACGGATCTAACTGATCTCACAGATCTTTTTTTTCTTATGATGAAAAGTTTTATTGTTGGAAGAATACTGAAAGTGTACTTTCATAGTTCTTCGAACAATCAAACGACCTTTATTCTCGAATAAAGTTCCTTTTTGGCACGCAAAATGGAATCATCATAAGAAATCTGTTTAGATCATCAAGATCTGTGTGAGATTATATTATCTGTTTAGATGGTCAAGATCTGTGTGAACTATAGCACAACCCGATGAATGCCATCCTTCATGTCATATTCCCCGAAATTCACGAGAAGACCAAGATGTTTATCCATCAACTTCAAGTAAGTTTTCGTTTGCTTATAAAAGATCGGCTTCATCGTTTCCACAGACTTCAGTTCTATAATGACTTGATTTTCAACCAACAGGTCAAGACGAAGATCGGTCTTTAGCTCTTTTCCTTTATATACTATAGGCACAGAAACCTGACGTTCTACCTCCAAACCACGTTGCTGCAATTCAAAACATAGTGCTTCTTCGTATACAGACTCTAGCAGCCCCGGGCCAAGCGCGTTATAAACATCCCAAACGGCTCCCCGAATCTGAAATGTCAAATCATTATCTGTCATGTTTATTATTCTGTCACACAGATCTATCGAATCTTAAAGATTTTTTTCTTATGATGATAGTTTTATAGGTTGATGAATGGTTGAAAGCTCGCTTTCAGAAACTCATCAGCCTATCAAACACCCTTTATTCTCAAATAAAGTTCCTTTTTGCACGCAAAAATGAAATCATCCTAAGATATCAATAATTTCACACGGATCTAACGGATCTCACAGATCTATATATTCTTCTGATGATAGTTATATTGTTGGAAGATGAACGAAAACTAGCTTTCGGTCCTCTTCAAACAATCAAACACCTTTATTATCGAATAAAGAACGCTGCATGCAGCTATCATCTGAAGAATCCGTTTAGATGGTAAAGATCTGTGTGAGTTTTTAGCACTTCTCAATCTCTGCGGAGCAGCCACCTGCATGTCATGGCACTTAGAGGTACTTATAATAGGTCTTAGAGATATAGATACTAACCCAAAGGGGTACTTGCATTAGCAGCACAGGACAGATGCTATGGTAGCACAAGACAGATGCTATGGAAGCACGCTCTGTATGCTATGGGAGCATGATCTGTATGCTATGGGAGCACGCTCTGTATGCTATGGAAGCACGCTCTGTATGCTATGGAATCATGATCTGTATGCTATGGGAGCACGGCACATAGGGTACGGAAGCACCGTTTATAGGGTCTATAGATCACCAGACCAACCATGACCGAGATCCCAATGTTGACTTAGTCGACTTATGTCACGATTCGGCATAGCACAAACGAGTTTAGCTCTGCTCTCACTGCTCCAAAAGTTCATCATACACAAACTCAAAATAAGGAAGAGAAAATTCCTCCTCAATAAGGGATGTCAGTTCTTCCTGTATTGGTTCTGCCCAATGACCCACAAGAACAATAAACTTATCTATGTTCCAGGCAACACGTCCTCTCGGAATCATTGTATAGTCACCCTTGAATTTTGTTTCCTCATGCTTTGCTTGAGCCCGGAAATACTCCTTTGCCCATACTTGTCGATGCAGATGGGGATAGTTGATGAAAGGAAGGCCTTTTTCTGCCGCATCTTCAACCATCTTTGGAGTTAGCTCCGATTTACGAACGCCGAAGAATGAATGGTCTTCTGGATCATACCAGAAAATACCAATACATGGCATTTGCTCGTCGAATGATTTCATATCATTCATCTGCATCTTTTTTTGTTCATCAGTCAATTGCGTCATATTGTATTATATTAATGTCACACAGATCTAACTGATCTCACAGATCTTTTTCATATGATGATAGTTTTATTGTTGGAAGAATACTGAAAGTGTACTTTCATAGTTCTTCAAACAATAGAACTACTTTATTCCCGAATAAAGTTATTTTGCGAGCAAAATGAAATCATCATAAGAAATCTGTTTAGATGGTCAAGATCTGTGTGAGATTATATTCTTGTCAAATTTTGTGTCAAATTCTGAATAATTTCTTTCTCCGTTTCACTCTGAAAGCGTCTCCTCCGTCGCCGAGTGCCAAGTTTCTTCAGATATCTATGTGGGTGCTGATACTTTTGAAATACACATTTCAATTACACATTGCACAACTCACTCAACTCGCTGACCATCAGAAGGTTAGAATAGTGTAATTAAAAATCCAATTACACTGATTTAAAGCTTTAGCTATCAATGAATTACACAAAAAGTGTAATGTGTAATAGGAATTTATCATTTTTCTTGGACAACAACCTGATAGGCATTGCCACTACTACTGCGATGCCCCTCACATCCCATGTTGACTAGTATTTTTCCTACTTTGATAAATGTTGCACGGTTTGCTTGTACACCCGGAAAACGCCCTTGCAAAATGCTGACGATCTTTGCAACAGGAAGAATGACTGCATCCGAATCATCTGATTTCGGTTTCCTGAAGAGTGCACGCACCATCTCCTCGATGCTATCCACCTGGCGGAACGGCTCATTGTGGGCGATGACCTCGGCGGTCTCGTCATCGGTGAGCCAGTAGCGCTGACCCGCCTGTATCTCGGCCAGCAGCTGCGCATACAGCTGCGCGTAGTCCACGCGCGAGTCGGTTTCGATGCGGCCATCAACATTCACACACAGGAAGCGACGCGCACCGGAGAGATCGGTGAGCGGCATCTGCTGGTTCGTCGTGGCGATGAAACTCGCATAGCGGCGGCGCTGGCTCACGGCCTTGCCGTACGGCACGCGCAGCTTCACGTCCGGCGTCGACAGCAGGTATTTCAGCAGTGGCTGCCGACTCGCCCCGATGCTGTCGAACTCATCGATGTTGATGAGCGCGAACGACGACATCTGGTTCAGCAGGTCGAACTCATTATTGAAGCTCACCCGGTCGTTATAATAGGCACGCAACTCCTCGGGGAGCACGATGCCACAGAAGGTTGACTTCCCACAGCCCTGCGGACCGATGAGCATCGGCACCAGCGCATTGCCGTGTTCGCGGTCCTTGCCCAGCCAGTGGGCCACCATCGACCGCATCCACAGCGGGAAGAAACGTTGCCAGAGCGCATCACTGGTCGGCACGCGTCGTGCGAAGTCCGCCAATCGGTCACGTCCGTCCCATGCTGGCAGGTGCAGCAGATAGTCCTCGATGGGATCATATTGCGGGATGTCCTTCGATTCTATATACCGCTTGATGTCTTTGTCCCATGACTTCAGTCCAGCCTCCAGGGCCCTGATGGTCATGCTGTTACGATCCTCTTCCGTTACGTCTGTGTAGTCGAAGTAAGGTCGTGCCACGGGGCGGTACTGTGCCACCCCTGTCAGCACATTCTTCCGGAACTGGTAGTTCTGCTCCATGAACGCCGTCGTCTTCAGCATCAGCAGCGTCGACTCAGGGATATGCCGCAGCGCTGCCGTCTCCGGGTTCCGTCTCATCATTCTCCTCAGCGCCTTCGGCGTATAGGCATTATCGAAAATGCGGTCTGCCAACAGCGTGTCTTTCCTCAGTTCCGGGTGCATCAGCGTGATCCTCTTGGCCAGTTCCTTCGGCACCCCCGACTCCATGCAGAAATGCGCCTGATGGGTGAGCACCGCCACCATAGCCTCCTGTTCGTCGTCGATGGTCAGCGCCTCCTCATAGGCCTTTGCCAGGCACTCCTGAACGATAATCATCTGCGTCTGGTAGGCATCACGTCCCGGCAGCGTCCCCACCTCAGCCTTCTGTGGCCGATAGGGCGACGACAGCGAAAACGACTCCTGCGCATCTACATAAAAGGGAATGGCCTCGGGATTATAGCACAGCGCCGCATCGGCACTCATATAGCACACCCTGTCCAAACGAGGCTCCAGCACATCCACCGTCACCTCCAGCTGTCCCGTGTAGAACTTCTGCGCTGCCGTATAGGCATTGTAGTGGAAGCAGCGTATCTGCTCATCGCCGGTGGGCAGCGCGCTTCCCTCCTGACGGCAGTTGGGATAGAGTTCCGCCCTGCACACAATGCAGACCGACCGTCCGTCGGCGCCTACGAATGCCAGCAGCGTCTGTGGCTGCCTACCGGCATAGAACCGCAGTCCAATGGCCTCCTCCTCACTCTGCAGGTTGTTCACCTCCAGAAGGATGAGTCCGTTGTATGCCACCTGCTGCATCTCCCCACCCCGCTTCTGATAGTCGCAGGCGAAGCAGATGCGTGGCAGTGCCTTCTCCCATGCCGCATCCTCGATGTCCAGTGTCCCGTTCTCCCGTTTCTTCACATTTGCCAATGCCCCCATCTCCCGGAACTCTGCCACCTCCTTCAGGTATTTCTTATTGCGGATAGCCTCCACAATCTCCTCCACCGTCATTCGCGTGGCAGTGGTCGTTTTTCCTCGTGTTTTGTAAATAGTAGGCATGATTTATAGGTAATAGGTGACAGGTCTACGGTTTTATATTTCTTGAAGTCAAGTGGAATTTATTGCCGTTAGGCATAATACGACTCATCGCTTTCCGAAAATGATTGTCTGCAATAGTGAACTACTTTTCAAAATATATCCAACAAGCAAACAAAGATATGCGATGATAACTGATAATACAGCAGCAACTAATACAAACAGCAACAGATTGCCAGTTTCTTGACAGTAAGTACCAAAGGGATGCAAACTAATCGTCCAAAGAAAGAAGAAATGGAATATATAAACATCCAATGAACCTCGACCCAGACGAGCAAGTTCTCGCTCAATTAACGAAGTACTGTTCTCTCGCCGTTGAAATAAGTTTGCTAAGAAAGCTGCAGCAAACAGCCCCATAGGAATACCAATATAATACCAGAATTCTTTATATGACAAATACAATCCTACTGCATAAACTATCAGAGCAATAGTATATCCAATATTAGAGAATACGAAATCTTTCAACTTCTGATGCTTTTTCACCATATAGCCAAAGAAAAACACCGGCCAGAATGTAAACATCTTATATACACAAAACAAATCGCTTACCATCTTTCCCAGTAAGAGATGAAGCCCTGCCAAACCTACGAAGATAATAACTGCAAGGCTAAGGTCAATAAACAGTCCTTTTTCCCCATCAAAGGCATTAAGATAATGATATAACATCATCAATACATAATACCCAGAGAGCACAAAGAGATACCAATACCCCAACTTGCTATCATGGCATAAAAAACTAACAACATCAAAGTTCCTATAATATGCAAAAGCACTACCAATTATCAATCCAGGAATTAAAAATTGTATTGACTTTTTAATTAATTTTAAGAAACTGGGGGGGGTAACAACAAATCCACTTAAGAACAAGAATACGGGCATGTGGAATGTATTAACAAACCATGTCGGAGTATTGTAACCTCCTAATTGCCACATACATAAATGCCCTAAAATAACGGACAAAATGGCAAAACCTTTTAATCGGTCTATAAATTGAACACGCTGGCTCATAACATTAGCCTATTTATTCGAATCGTCAGAAATCAACTAACAAAAAACAATTTATCACTTAGACCTCCCCATTTATCTCGTTCAACATTATCATCAAAAACAACTATTATATTATCTTTTCCAGCATGAATAAAACCTCCATACTTCCCTAAAGAACCTTTACTGGTGATTTGAGAACTACATACGGAAATCAAAAACATATCCATATATCCTTTGTCGTCACTATTTCCATTCACTAACATGTAATTCCCATCAAGATCCAATTCTGGCAACAAGTTATTCTCAACCCAACCCATTTCATCAGAAAAGAAGAAAAAAAAGGGATTATCCATATTCTTCTGGAAAAAATCCATGCTACGAGCAAAGTAACTATTAGACACAGGACTACCATATGCAGAATTATACGTTGCCAAATCCCCTCTACGCACATGCACAGCAACAGGATAGTCCTTTTCCTTAATTTGATTGTATACATTTTTGCTGTAATCATCTAAGACGTCAGCATCCAGATGAAAGTATTTCGGCATCATTACATCAAGCATGTCTTTCGTATAAGGATAATACGACAACAACCATATTGGAGGTTCCTCTTCTATAAAATCTAAACTCTTGTTTTGATTAACATACTTAAAACCAGCAAAAAAGATAGAATCGCATAACGAAATCTCCTCAAATTCTAAATAAGGAAATGCCTTCAATAAATCAAAGTTACGAACACGCGTCCCTTCTAAGTCCCGTCCATTAGATTTGAACCAGGACAAATCAAACTTTACTCTATATCCCTTTTCTTTAAACAGCATCCCTACTAAATAAAAGTGCATTTGGGACGCTATACCACCATCAACGCGAACTATAACAAGAGGAGACAACAATTTCATCTTTATCAGAAATACTGTTAAAGACTTAATAAAACGAATCAATAACTTTTTCATTATAAATACGTAATTAGTAAAAACATAAAAACAGGCGAATAAGATAGTACTTAATTAGAATTGATAGAGGTATTTCATGAGAAACATATTTATACATAGCATGCACCTTGGGATTACGATACCATGATTCTAAATTATTTTTCCATTCATGCTTGCACACCAGCTTGTAATATCCAATAAATGTATAGAAACAACCATGTCCAAGTTGGTGTACCTTCTCCATATTTCTAAATGACTCCCATATGTAATGTAAGGAACGAACTGCATAGTCAACCGAAGAATTATATTTTATTGCATCAGGAACAGTCCCACGCCTTATTACATAATAAGAAGATGCATTCACCTCTAAAAAACTACATTTCGCTAAGTAATCAAAAACAAAACAAGTATCCTCGCCCAATTTCATTTGAGTATTAAACACTTGATTTCCTATTATTTCTCGACGATAAAATTTACCCCACGGTCCACGCAAAACCATATTGCTTGATACTTGAGTACGAATAAAGAGTGAAACATCTTCAGGGCTCTGATAAATAGCTGATACCATTTTCACATTATCAGAAACATTTCCTCCAACCTCATCTCGAAATCCTGTTATCAATAATTGTTGTTTACAACCTTCTACCCCACGGAAGTAATCTTCTGAAATATAGTCATCAGAATCTATAAAAGTTATCCACTCTCCACTAGCATTTTCCAAACCTTTATTCCGGGCTGCACTTACACCAGCATTTTCCTTATGAAAAGCTTTTACACGATTATCCTTCGATGCATATTCATCACAAATAGCAGGCGAACTATCTTTCGAACCATCATCTATCAACAATAGTTCAAAATCCCTATAACCCTGACAAAGAATACTATCAACGCATTGCCGGAGTGTTATTTCTGCGTTATAGACAGGAACGATAACAGATATTAATGGTGAAGACATATAAGTGAATGATGAAAGGTGAAAGGTGAAAGGTGAAAAGTAAAAGTTCTTAGTGACTTCAACGCTGTAAAGCTGTTAACTTAAATGGTGCTACCTTGATAAGACCTTGCTGTAGTTCCTTGACTTTCTCCGCGTCGGCACACGAGAAATGCAAGTCTACGTAATCAAGAACATTTGTGATATCTGCGATTTTTTCAATTCTTAAAGGTTTTGAGAAATCACGGTCTACCGAAGATGCATAATCACAAAACTTAAAATGACCTCCCAAAAGTTTTCCACTTAACTCTATCCAACAGTTCGGCACCTGATATGCATCTGAGACAATCAATCCATGAAGTGAACTGGAGAGAATCCGCTCGCAGGAGCATATTTGATCAATTATATCTGTCCACTTCTCATAATGCGCCAAATCAATAATCAATATCTCATCAGCATGTTTATCACGAATCTCCTCAATCACATGATGATTCAAATCGTCAATATGAGGAATGATGCCCAAATGATAAGAAGCCTTTTGAACTTCTTGAACGCTACTTGCAGCTATTGAACATTGAACACCCCTATGGGGTTGGTACACCAGCGGCAGCAGCAATGCAGGATCACCATATACTTCAGGGCATTGCATCCCCTTTTCTACTAGAATATCATGCGTAAGTTTTCCTCTGATAGAGCAAATGTGTTGAGGGGATTCACCTTTCAATTCTCCAAAAGACCCTGCACCCCAAACAATTGTATTCTCGTTAACATAGCCAGGCATTCCCAACAAGGAACCTATGCACAAATAATTCTTAAACTCATATTTTCGGGCTAATCTGAAATTGAACAAAGAAACCACAGGACGCCCAGTTAGTTCTTTGATAAAATAATAGTTGATATCATCACCCCAATTTCTATGATTAAGTCCTCGCCACGTATGGTCATCAATCCAAGCATTCACAATAATGGCATGCTTGAATAGGTATAGGCACAAATCCCGTATTTGCACCCATATGGAAATAAGTTTAAACAACAAATGAGGCATCGAAACTAACTAAATTGAGAATCTATATAATTCATAACTCTGCGTTCGTATTTCCATATTAAATATGTCAGTAATCCAATCACGAAGAAAATCAAAACTGTTGTACAGATCTTGACCGCAACTGTCATAGGTAATAATTGATTTATAACCCCATAGACATTATAAATCACGGGCCAATGCAACAAATAAATGTACATTGCACAACCGCCCAAGGTCACTAATGTTTTATTTTGCAGAATCCGTGAAAACTTTCCATTCTCAAAAGAAAAAACATAAACGATTCCAATAGAAATCAGATTATTAATAACAGCAACAACAGGGTATCTAAATGTAAAATTATCTTGGGGATTATAATAAACACGCATATTATAAATCCACAATAATGCAACACCAACAACCACAACTTCCCAAAACGTGCCAAACTTAAGTCTCTCCCGCCTCTTGTAAAACAAATCACAGACAAGGATGCCCGTAAACATTGAGAACACTCGTGTATATGGACTTCCATAAGCAAGATAATCAAGCGAAGAATTATCTTTAAGATAAGAACAAGGAATCAAGAACAAGTAGCATAAAACTTCGGTGAGAAGAAGAATGAGCAAAATCTGAGAAGCTGATAATTTTACAATTTTCTGATTAAACTTTTCCAATAATGGATAAAAACAATACAAAACAAACAATGCAGAGATAAACCAGCATGGACCATTTAGTTCATTGGCAATCTTTGATACACCATACATAGACTGAGTTAAAGTCAAATCCGCAAAGAAACTAATCATCGTTTGTATCCCAGACATGGTCCAGTCGTTTATATCCCAATTTTTCCAAAGTGTAGTTAATGGTATCATAGAAGCCATAGTCAAAACATACAACCAATAAAGCTTTTTCATCCTCTGTATGCCAAATCTCAAACCCTTTAAGATAGAGAAATCACTTTCAATAGCCATCTTACCTTTAGCCAAAAACCTATATGTCAGACCAAAACCTGACATTACAAAAAAGAATTCTACAGGAAGACTGGGATTCTGAATATGCGTATGTATAAAGTTACCAACTCCATCATTTCCTCCCCAAAAATAAAAATGAGTGAAAGCAATGATTATTATCATAAAAAAACGAATACTCGTTAAAGTATCAATTCTTGATTTTTCCATCATTATCCTATTTAATTACTACAAATGCGACTTAACAAATCTTCCTCTTATAAAAGTAAAGACAAGTGTCCGTTCATCTTTCTTCATACCTAAAAGAAAAACACTTCCAATAACACAAACTACGCTAGAGAAACATACTTCCAACAAACGCAAGACAGAATCATCTTGTAAAAACGTTATAAGTAACGGAAACAATAATGCACCGGCACCGACGACAGAAACTCTTATAAACACTTCCTTAACGTATGACCATGCTGAAATATGAATAAGATCTTTCACCATATAAAGACGGACAAAAATCATCATAAAATATGTACAAAAATAAATGACATATGTAGCGACCGGAGATGCACCTAACTTAAATGCCATCCAAGTAATTGGGAAGACCGATAATGCCATTCCTCCTATTACCAGTTCATAGTTTCGAATCTTACCCGTAGCTAAAATTGAGGTAATTAATGTATTGCCAAGAATCACACACATCGACGAGAGCAAAGTCAGTCTAACAAAAACCACTGTATAGTCAGGAACAATATCCAACCATAATTCCAGTATTAAATCTGTTTCCAATAGGATTGGAATCGTAAAAAACATCATGAGGAAAAATGAATACTTAGCGCCTGCAAAAACCAACTTATGCATATACTCAAAATCTCCTGCCGCATAGCTCTTTGTAATTTGGGGATTCAATGCAGTCATAAAATTACGGACAAAACTCTGTACAATATTATCTACCTGAGTGGCAATACCACGAGCTGCATTCAACACAAGACCTGTAACAGGTCCGAAGAAGATATTCAACAACACGTTTATACCATAGTTATTAAGAGCCCACGAACCATCACTCAAAATATGCCACCCTGCAAATCCCGTCATTCCTTTTAATAATGATTTATCATAAACCAAACGAAACTTACATTCCTCATAATGTTGCTTACAATAAGAGGCATAAATCCAACGAATAAGGCAGGATACCGCAAAAAGAAGCATTGCGTAGGTAATTAACTTGTCGTATGGGGAGATATACAATGCGAAAACGATTGCCAATTTCAAGACTGCCTCCAAGATACTGATATAGGCAAAAATGTTCATGTTCTCATGGGCTATTAGCGAGGCATTATATGGCACCATTAGCAACCCGAGTACAAACGAGGCAATGGCGCATTGCAATACCCAATTGGCTGCAACCATTCGATCCGCAGGTATTTGTAAATGAGTATTCAAGAACCAAACACCTATTGTCTCACCCAATAATACGACCACACCACCTAATATTAACTGCACATTCACCGACGTAGAAAACACTCGATTTAACCGTTCGCCCTGCCCCTTGCCAAGCTCAAATGTTATAAACCGACTTATGGCTGTTGACAACGAACTAGTAAGAATAGAAAACATGGAGATAACTCCACCTACCAGGTTGTATGTTCCATAATCGGCTACTCCCAACGTCTTTAATATGACACGACTCGTATAAAGTCCTATCAACATCAAAAACACCATCCGGAAATAGAGGATGATTGTATTCTTGGCGATGCGCTTATTATTTTGTAATCTAGATTCCAATATTGTAAATATACCAGCAAGGTACCATTGTCATTTAATTCGTTTTGTATCCATAAGAATCACAGGGTAATCTGTCAATTTCCAACGTATATGGGTTATTGACAATAGCATCAATAGTATTTAAAGCAACATCTTTGTTTGTCAACCTACACAAACTTTCTTCATATTCCTCAATAATCTCCGTCGCCACGCAAAGGATGTTCCTGCCATCGAAAAAAGAATCGTAAATATCACGATACCTGCTATTACGAGGAAGCATCTGAACAAGCGCATTCGTATCTACAACTATCCTACTCATGAATGCTTCGACTTTACAAGATCACGAACATGAACCTCGCGAAGTTCATCAAGGCGCTGCTGATTAAAATCACCTGACTCCCACAAGGCGTCAAGAGCCTTGTCTGCCTTTTCACGGAAATGTTTAGTGAGCACCTGCTGAATTTCAACAGCCTTTTCTTCAGACTTGTCACGAGAAAACATTCGAAGCAGAGCCAACTGCGAGGGGGTGAATACGGAAGGAGAGACGGCAGGCTCCTTGGCCATATCGCTGTCAGGGGTGGGATGAGGATATTTCATAAAGATTAGTGTGAAAAACTTGAAACTTGAAACTACTTGAAGGAGGCATATAGATTCTTTTCCCAAAAGAAAACGCTTGTGGTTTAATTTAGGGTAACAAGTCACACTATTGGAACATGCCGTGTGTGGCCCTTGACTATTGAAATGCCTCCGCCTCGGAAGACGCTGGGTCTTCGCAGAATTGTTTAAATAATCAGTTGTATGTCGTTATATAACGATGCAAAGATACAACTTTTTTATGAAATAAAAAGGGTTATCACTAAAAAAATGAGCAAAACGGGACAAAATGCTTGATTTTGGTCAAGAAAAAAGGGCAAAGAGCGGTTCAAGAGGCAGCGAAGCTGCGGTTCAATCGCCTGCGGCGAGAAATTTTACAAATTTAGTTCAAAATTATACAATAAAAATGATGTGCTTGCAAGGTGTTGCAAGCCAAAGGCTGGCAGAGTAATTGTAATTGACAAACTTGTTTGGCATTAACATTATCTGTCAGTCAGTAGATGTTTCTCGAAACATCAAATCATTTTTATGCCTGCCAAATTCTGTATAAAATTCTGTGAAATTTTGAGGAGCAGCGCGACGACCTAAACTCACAATAAGGTCACACGGATCTAACGGATCTCACAGATCTATTTCTTATGATGATATGTTTAATTGTTGGAAGAATACTGAAAATGAACTTTTGTAGTTCTTCGAACAATCAAACGGCCTTTATTAGCGAATAAAGTTATTTTGCCGGCAAAATGAAATCATCATAAGAAATCTGTTTAGATCGTCAAGATCTGTGTGAGTTATTAATCGCCTACGGCGAGAAATTTTACAAATTTAGTCCAGAATTATACAATAAAAATGATGTGCTTGCAAGGTGTTGCAAGCCAAAGGCTGGCAGAGAAATTGTAATTGACAAACTTGTTTGCCATTACCATTATCTGTCAGTCAGTAGATGTTTCTCGAAACATCTCATCATTTTTATGCCTGCCAAATTCTGTATAAAATTCTGTGAAATTTTGAGGAGCAGC
>Ga0256404_1001935_pt1 | contig 47575 bp, 38 predicted proteins | sample RumenRJG_01DNA_FD_185990 | JGI IMG/M metagenome (GOLD analysis project Ga0256404, IMG submission 185990) | Bovine rumen microbial communities from Lethbridge, Alberta, Canada - RJG_01 | ecosystem: Host-associated > Mammals > Digestive system > Stomach > Rumen | place: Canada: Alberta | collected... | reverse complement strand
GGTTCTAAAATTTAAGGCCCGTTCTAATAATTAGGGCGACCTAATTTTTAGAACCGACCTTTATTATGACCGACCGGATGTGACAACAGTCCTCTTCTTTCAGAATTTGAAGCATTTTCTTTCTTATCCATCAATGACCATCCGCAATCATCCAAATGTAGGGGCGCGAAGCCCTATTTCTTGCGGCTTGGAAGGCTGCTCCGTGTCCTCTGCGGGGGCATCGAATCCTCTGTACTGACATCTGTTCCTTATCCGGCAAGGCGACCCGGCCTCACCGCTCTATGTATCGGTTTTCACGTTTTCGTTCCGGGCGGATGCTTCCACCATGTCGCGATCTCCGTTTACCCACGTCTTGTTCTACGGCAGTTTGTCCGGGCTTGTGGAAAGGAGCCCGAGGGCTTTCAATTGGCAGCCGGCGGGCTCACATAAGGGTGCCGGTGGGCTCGCGCATGTCAGCCGGGGTGCTCATTTGATCTTTCCGTTTTGTTGCAGTATGAGCGATTCTATCTTCTCAAAGTCGTCGATGACCCAGTCCGGCTTCGCTTCGGAGAGACTTTCGAGCTGGGCATTGCCGTAGGTCACGGCACAAGTTCGTGTGGATGCGTTTTTCCCCATCCAAATGTCATAAGGGGCATCACCTACCACCAATGCGTCTTTGGGAAGGAAGTGCAAATCGGCAAGAATTCGTTCGACGGGCTCGGGGTGGGGCTTAGCCTTTGTGACTTTATCTGCGCCTATCACGTCGGAGAAAAGTCCGTTCCACCCAAACCGGTCGATAAATTCCTCCAATGAGCGTGTGGAGCGACTGCTGGCGATGGCCAGGGAGAGGCCATCGTTGTGGAGTCGGTGTAGCGTGGCGTCTACATTCGGGAAAGGTTGAGGTGCGAGCGCTTGGTTTTTCTGATCGAATATCTCTCGGTAGGTTTCTGTACAGCGTCTGGCGGTGTCATCGTCCATCGGCATGAGGTGGGTGAAGCATTCTTTTAGGGGGAGACCAATGACGCTTTTCACCTGCTCGGCGTTGGGTATCGTCATGTTCATTTGCTTGAGGGTTGCCTGCATGGTGGCAATAATGACGCGGCTCGTATCGGCTAATGTTCCGTCGAAGTCGAGAATGATGAGATGTATGGAATTTGATGTCATAAAAAATAAAAGAAAAAAGCCACAACCCCTGACGAGGTTGCGGCTTTTGGTTGTTATTTAGTGTTGAAACGTTCTTGTTGCTGGCGTATCAGCTCCGTGTCGTTGAAATAGTCGATCTGCATGGCTTTCCTCACCTCATCCATGGTCTGTGCGGCGTATTCCCGCGCCTGCTCAGATCCTTTGCGGAGGATGTCGTAGATGGCAGGAATATCTTGTTCCAGTTCATGTCTGCGCTGGCGGATGGGTTCCAAAATGCGGTTGAGAATGTTGTTGAGCAGCTTTTTGCATTTCATGTCTCCCACACCTCCATGGGTGTAGGCGGCCTTCAGCTCATCCAGATTTTTGTATTCTGGCCAGAAGTCGGCAAAGTCCTGGTCTGTGGAGAAAGCCTCCAGATAGGTGAAGACTGCGTTCCCTTCCACGTGTCCAGGGTCGGAGACGTTGACGTGTGTGGGGTCGGTGTACATCGAGCGCACCTTCTGCCACAGCGTGTCCTTGTCGTCTGACAGGTAGATACAGTTGCCAAGGCTCTTGCTCATCTTCTCCTTCCCGTCTGTGCCTGGGAGGCGACGGGCTGTGGCGTTCTCTGGCAACATGATGTTCGGCTCCACGAGAACCGGCGAATAGATCTGGTTGAAGCGGCGCACGAGCTCACGGGTCACCTCGATCATAGGCTCCTGATCTTCGCCGGCCGGCACTGTAGTCGCCTTGAAGGCTGTGATGTCTGCAGCCTGGGACACTGGATAGCAGAAGAATCCTAAAGGAATGTTGGCCTCGAAGTTTCGCATCTTGATTTCCGTCTTCACTGTAGGATTGCGCTGTACGCGGCTCACACTGATAAGATTCATCAGATAGACTGTCAGCTCAGCCAGTTCAGGAATCTGACTTTGGATATAGAGCGTGCACTTTTCGGGGGTGAGGCCACAGGAGAGGTAGTCGAGTGCCACCTCTATAATGTTCTGCCTTATTTTCTCGGGGTTGTCGGCATTGTCGGTGAGGGCCTGAACGTCGGCCATAAAGACAAACATGCGGTCGTAGTCGCCTGCATTCTGCAGTTCAACACGTCGGCGAAGGCTTCCTACATAGTGGCCAAGATGCAACTTGCCTGTAGGTCGGTCGCCGGTGAGTATGATTTTTCCCATTGTTTATCGTTGTTATTGTTTAATTTCTTGACTTAGCGTCTTCGGAAATAGAGGAATCCCTTCGGATCTCTATGGTCATGAATTTAGAATTCGCAGTTTTTCGGTGTGCGCGGGAATGGAATGACGTCACGTATGTTTTGCATACCCGTAACGAAGAGAATCAGACGCTCGAAGCCCAAACCGAAGCCGGCGTGCGGGCATGATCCGTACTTGCGGGTGTCGAGATACCAGCTGTAGGTGCTCTCCTGCATTCCGCGTGCTTCTATTTCGTCGACGAGCTTCTGGTAGTTCTCCTCACGAACAGAGCCGCCAATGATTTCGCCGATGCGTGGGAAGAGTACATCCGTGCCCTGCATGGTCTTGCCATCGGGATTCTTCTTCATGTAGAAGGCCTTGATCTCGCTGGGATAGTCGGTCATGATTACGGGGCGCTTGAAGTGCTCCTCTACGAGATAGCGCTCGTGCTCGCTGGCAAGGTCCATGCCCCAGCCTGAAACGGGGAATTCGAATTTGTGTCCCTTTGCGGCAGCTTCCTGCAGAATCTTGATACCGTCGGTGTAGGTGAGGTGAACGAAGGATTCCTTCACGACAGACTCCAAAGTGGCAATCAGATTCTTGTCTATCATCTTGTTGAGGAAGGCCAGGTCGTCCTTGCAGTTGTTCAAAGCCCAGTTGACGCAGTATTTAATGAAGTCCTCCTCAAGGGCCATCAGTTCCTCCTTGTCCATGAAGGCCACTTCCGGCTCTATCATCCAGAACTCAGCCAAGTGGCGGGGCGTGTTGGAGTTCTCGGCGCGGAAGGTCGGGCCGAAGGTATAGATAGCGCCAAGTGCAGTGGCCCCTAACTCACCTTCAAGCTGCCCGCTCACAGTGAGGTTGGCTTTCTTACCGAAGAAGTCACGGTCGTATTCTACCTTGCCGCCCTTTGCCACGCGGTCGAGATCGAGAGTCGTCACTTGGAACATCTCTCCGGCGCCCTCTGCATCGCTGGAGGTGATGAGCGGGGTGTTGAAATAGTAGAATCCATGCTCGTGAAAATAGGTGTGGATGGCCATAGCCATGTTGTGGCGGATACGCATTACGGCACCGAAGGTGTTGGTGCGCAGACGCAGATGGGCGTATTGGCGCATGTATTCGAAGCTTTGTCCTTTCTTCTGCATGGGGTAGTCACTGGGGCAGAGTCCGTAGATTTCCAACTCGTTGCATTGCACTTCGCAGTTTTGTCCTTTGCCCTGACTCTCCACTAACTTGCCCGTAGCACGTATGCAAGCACCAGTGGTGATGCTCTTCAGCATCTCCTCGTCAAACTTTGATGGGTCTACGACAACTTGAATATTATTGATGGTGGAACCGTCGTTGAGTGCAATGAAGTCAACGGATTTACTACTGCGATGGGAGCGAACCCATCCTTTAACGGTGATGTCTTTACCGAAATCGGTGCTGTGCAATGCATCGATCACTTTTGTTCTTTCCATTATAATTGCTTTGTTGGGAAAAAGCGGCTGGCAAATTGTCCTTTCCTGTTGCAAAGTGCAGAAAAAGAAGAGGAATGCGCCAAAAAGTGGATTGGCGCATTCCCCGCGGTCACGCCGCTTGTAAACTGTATGTAAAATAGGATTATTCGAACATTCCCGAGCGAAGCATTTCTACTTCTTTCTGGGTGAGGAAGCGCCAGTCGCCTCGACGAAGATTCTTCTTTGTGAGTCCTGCGAACTGTACGCGGTCAAGTTTCACGACACGGTAGCCTAAGTGCTCGAAGATACGGCGCACGATGCGGTTCTTACCCGAGTGAATCTCAATGCCTACTTGGTTCTTGTCTTGCTCGTCGGCGTACTCGATAGCATCGGCATGTACCTCGCCATCTTCCAACTCGATGCCTTCAGCGATTTGTTGTATGTCGTGCTCAGTGACGGGCTTGTCAAGATAGACGTGATAAACTTTCTTCTTGAGGAACTTAGGATGAGTCAGCTTGCTGGCCAGGTCGCCGTCGTTGGTGAGCAACAAAACTCCGGTAGTGTTGCGATCCAGGCGCCCTACGGGATAGATACGCTCGGGGCAAGCGTTCTTAACGAGATCCATTACAGTTTTGCGCTGCTGAGGATCATCGCTTGTCGTGACATAATCCTTGGGCTTATTGAGCAGGACATAGACTTTCTTTTCAAGTGTGATGGGAGTATCGTGGAATTTTACCTCATCGTTGCGGGTTACCTTGCTGCCCAATTCGGTAACGACGACACCGTTTACCGAAACAACTCCAGCCTGGATGAATTCATCGGCCTCACGACGTGAGCAGACTCCAGCGTTGGCAAGGTATTTGTTGAGACGGATGGGCTCATTGGGATCTACGTTCTCTTCCTTGTACTCGATACGCTTCTTCATGCTGTACTTAGCGTTCGGATCATAGTCGGCAGAGTGTTGGCGATATTGTGGACGCTGTCCGTAGCCTCCTTGGCGGTAGCCGCCTTGCTGAGGACGTTGACCATAGCCACCCTGGCGCTGCTGTCCGTAGCCGCCCGGACGACGCTGCTGTCCGTAGCCGCCTTGTTGCGGACGCTGACCGTAGCCGCCCTGTTGTGGACGCTGACCGTAGCCGCCCTGCTGCGGACGCTGTCCGTAGCCGCTTTGTTGCGGACGCTGACCGTAGCCGCCCTGCTGTGGACGCTGACCGTAGCCGCCCTGCTGTGGGCGCTGACCGTAGCCGCCCTGCTGTGGGCGCTGACCGTAGCCGCCCTGCTGTGGGCGCTGTCCATAGCCGCCTTGTTGTGGGCGCTGCCCGTAGACGGGACGGTGCTCGCCCGGTGTTGTCGTGTTATTGTTGTAACGAGGACGGTAGCCCTGCTGCGGACGCTGGCCGTAGCTGTGTCCTGCGTTGGGGTCGCTGCTGCCGTAACGTGGGCGGTAGCTTGTTGTGCGCGGACGCTGCTGGCTGCTGCCAAGTGCGGTGCCGAATCCTTCCGGACGGAATCCGCCCTCTTCGTTGCTTGTTGTGCGAATGTCTGAACTATAGGCACGCTGTGTGTGAATGCGTGGACGCTGGGGATGGGGTGCGGTAGTGCCGCCATCCTTCTGATAACTTCCTGCTGGCTTGTAGCCCTCGCGGCTGCTGGTCTGGTCAGCAGTAGATTCCTGGTTTTTGTTCTGCAATTCTTCTGAATCCATTGTAGCAATTGTTTGATTAGCCTCACGGCTGGGTTATTAATACTGATATTAACTCTCTAAGTGACGCTTCCAAGGCGTCTGTTTGATGATATGATTTGATGGAAAAATGATTAAATTCCGTAATAGTTGTGAGGGGTGATGCTCATGAGTTCTTTCTTTACCTTATCGCTCACGTCCAGTCCCTGGATGAATTCATGGATTGTCTCCTCTGTCATTTTCTTGTTGGTGCGTGTAAGCGCTTTGAGAGCCTCGTAGGGATGAGGGTAGCCCTCGCGGCGCAGGATGGTCTGAATGGCTTCGGCCACCACAGCCCATGTATTGTCGAGGTCGGCGTCGATTTTGTCCTCGTTGAGGATAAGCTTGCGCAGTCCTTTTAGTGTGCTTTGGATGGCGATGAGCGTGTGGCCCAAAGGCACACCGATATTGCGGAGCACAGTGGAGTCGGTGAGGTCGCGCTGCAATCGGCTCACGGGCAACTTTGCGGCCAGGAACTGCAGGAAAGCGTTTGAGATGCCGAGATTGCCCTCACTGTTCTCAAAGTCGATGGGGTTGACCTTGTGGGGCATAGCACTTGATCCCACTTCTCCGGCCTTGATCTTCTGCTTGAAGTATTCCATGGAGATATACATCCAGAAGTCACGGTCCATGTCAATGATGATGGTGTTGATGCGGCGCAGGGCATCAAGGACGCTGCCCAAATGGTCATAATTGCTGATTTGGGTTGTCCACTGCTCGCGCTCAAGACCAAGTTTCTCTTTCACGAAGTTGTTGCCAAAGGCGCGCCAGTCGTATTCTGGATAGGCCACGTGATGGGCATTGAAATTTCCTGTCGCGCCACCGAACTTGGCTGTCAGTTTACACTGCTTGAGCGACTGACGCTGTTCCTCCAGTCGGTAGACAAACACCATGATTTCCTTGCCCAGACGCGTAGGAGAGGCGGGCTGTCCGTGAGTCTTTGCCAGCATGGGCACGTCTTTCCATTCCTCGGCATAGGCGCGCAGCTGATCAATGAGTTCCTGCAATTGGGGGTAATATACCTCGTCGAGGGCGTCCTTGATGGAGAGGGGTACACTGGTGTTGTTGATGTCTTGGGAGGTCAAGCCAAAATGTACGAACTCCTTGTAGTCATCGAGTCCGCCGATTTTGTCGAATTCTTCCTTGATGAAGTATTCCACGGCCTTCACGTCGTGGTTGGTGATTTTCTCGATATCCTTAACGCGACGAGCGTTCTCTTCATTGAAGTTGCGGTAAATGTCTCTCAGTCGGTCGAAGAGCCGATGATCCATATCTGCCAGTTGTGGAAGAGGCAGCTCGCAAAGGGTAATGAAATATTCAATTTCCACTCTCAGACGATAGCGGATGAGCGCATACTCTGAAAAATAATTGGCCAAAGGCTCGGTTTTACTTCTGTAACGGCCGTCGATAGGCGAAATGGCCGTCAATGTGTCAAGTGTCATATAAATATGAAAAATACGTATTTTTTATGGTTGCAAATTTAATAAATTTATGGGACTTATGCTCTTTTACTGCGTAAAAAAAACATAAAACGGCTGAAAGTGGTGGGTTTCGTGCACGAATCCTCCCTTGGGAATATATAAAAAAAATAATCCCTGCGGCCCCGAAAGGCCACAGGGAAACACCCCTGTGGGCGTTGACGGATTCGAACCGCCGACCCTCTGCTTGTAAGGCAGATGCTCTAAACCAACTGAGCTAAACGCCCTTGCTTCTTGTAAGCGAGTGCAAAGGTACTGCTTTTCTTTCGTTATTCCAAATTTTTTTGGAACTTTTTTCTATAAAAGTTTTCAGTTATAGGGCTTACGCTTTTTTGGCAAGGTGGTTTTCACTGCTTATTATCAGCATGTTGCGCAGCTTGCCCACGCAACTTGTGTCCGCATGAGCAGGTGATTACTCTCTTTGTATTTGTCCTACGGAAGCTTGTTGTATACAAAAAAAGAGTGCCACTCTTCCAAGCGGCACTCTTGTATGTCTTGTCCTAAGCAGGAATTATTCTGTAACCTGAACAGTTGCACGACGGTTGAAGGAAACCGGAGACAGGTCATCAACGCCACCCTTAGCGGCGGTAGAGATGTTGTCGCGGCTTACACCCATCTTAACAAGTTCCTCTGCCACTGTGTTGGCACGGCCTTCAGACAGTCTCTGGTTGATAGCGGGAGTACCCGTAGCGCTGTCGGCATAACCGGTAACGAGCAGCTTAGAATTGTTGTCCTTAGCATAGTTGGCCAGGGCGCGAACGTTTACGAGATCCTTCTGAGAAGCAATCTTGGTCTTGTTGATGTTGAAGAATACAGATACCGGAGTGGTAACATATTCCTTGACGCTCTGACCGGCGTTCTTCTGGTTGGCCAGCATGTTCTTCAGGCGAGCGTTCTCTGCGTTGGCGTCGTCGAGCTGCTTCTGCAGGGCATCGATCTGGCTCTGAGAGAGAGCCTTGATAGCGTCAACATCGGGAACCTTGTTCCATGTAGCCTTGCCAAGGTTAAAGTTCAGACCCAACTCAGCATAGAACATGTTGTCGTGAGAGTCCCAACCGCGCTGACCGTTGGATTTTTCGATACCGTCAACATCGCCCTCAAGACGATTCCAGCCGCCTTCGAGATAGATGTTGAGGTGCTTGTTCAGTTTCCATGAGCTCTGCAGACCTACGCTCAGCTGCATAGCATAGAGGTTGTAAGTCATTGTACGGCTGATACCAGCACCGGCGAAGGGAATCAGGTTCCAAACACGGTTGGGGTTGTAGCCATAGATGAGGTTGCTCAGGTTGAACATAACGTGCTCGTTCAGAGTCCAGAAGCTGTTGTGGTTACCGTAGTTGTCAGCGTCGGTAACAGTCTTGCCCCAGATACCCTGCAGTTTGGTACGGAGTGCGATACCCGGAGTGAACCACTTACCGATAGCGATAGATGCACCGGGGTTGGAGCGGAACTTCTTGAAAGGACTGCGAGCCAAGCCCAGTCCGTGCTCCTCGTTGGAATACCAAGCGTTCCATTCTGCACCAGCCTGAATAAACCAGTTGCTCCAGAAAGAATTGGTGGCAACGCTATACTTCAGCGTAGGATCCTCCTGCGCCATCGAAGTCAGTGACATGCCAGCCAAAGCCAATACGATAAATAATTTTTTCATAACCTTTTTATTTTAATACTAATAATGTTCATAGATGGCTTCGTCTGTAGCGAATCCGCTGCAAAGTTAATAATTAATTCCTAAACTTCGAACCCTTTTTGCTGAAAACCTTTATTTTGATGTAAAATTTTGCTTTATATCAAATGATTAGAGGCTTTTTCTCCGTCGGGTGCTCAAAAAAAGGATGAATATTTTCCCTTTGGTCGGCTTCTACTGTTATCATTCAAAGAGGTGGTCTATTTCCTGCTGGCGCAGAATGGCAAGGATTTTTTTGCCGTCTGGTGTGTGGTTGACATTCTCGCAGGCAAAAAGACTGTTGACGATGTTTTCCATTTCGATGTTGCTCAACACCTGTCCTACAGGGATGGCCGCGTTGCGTGCCAGCGTGAGTGCCATGCTCTTGCGCACGTCTTCTTTCAGTGCGCCTGCTTTTTCCTGTGCCTGCGCCAGCATGTCGGTCACCAACGCGGCATAGTTGACTCCGTCCACTCCCACTGGTACCGACTGAATAGAGTAGCTTCCCCCTGCCATGTCGGTGAGTTCGAATCCCATTTCGTGGAAGTCGTTCATTACTTCGTTGAGGGTGTTGACTTCTTGTGGCGAGAGTTGGACAATTTCGGGAAACAGCAATCGTTGCGACTCGAATTTGTGAGCACCGAGTCGTTTCAGATATTTTTCATAAAGGATACGCACGTGAGCGCGGTGCTGGTCGATCACCATAAGTCCGGATTTTACGGCTGTCATGATGAAACGGCCTTTGTACTGGTAGTGTGTGGGTGACTTCTCGGCAGCTACGTTCTCCTCGTCGGTTTCCGCATCATCGCCGAACATGCTAAGTTGCTGTGGCTGTGTGGGTTTTAGTCCTTCGTAGAGTTTCTCCCACTTGTCGGGCACACGACTTTGGTCTGTGGCCGAAGGCTGCCAGCTCTTGGAGGAGTTGGCCGGTTTGGGTGAGAGCTCGGCAAAGGGGTTGTATTGGGGGTTGAATTCTACCTTAGGCATATCGGTGTCCGACTTTGGGTCAAAGATGGGAATGTCGGGCTTGCCCTCGGTGTCGAAGTCTATGGTCGTCGCATTGCTGTACATCCCTACGCTTTCCTTTACGGCGGCGTTGAGAATCTGCCACACAGCCTGCTCGTTGTCGAATTTTATTTCGGTTTTCGTGGGGTGGATGTTCACGTCGATGTCGTGCGGATCCATGTCGAAATAGACAAAGTAGGGTGTCTGCTCGCCTTCCGGTATCAGCCTGTCGTAGGCTTGCATGATCGCTTTATGGAAATAGGGATGGCGCATGTAGCGGCCGTTGGTGAAAAAGAACTGTTTCGGACCTTTCCGCTTGGCGGATTCCGGTTTGCCCACAAATCCGTTGATACGGCATATCGTCGTGTCTACCTTCACGGGTAGAAGGTCTTGGTTGATACGCTTTCCGAAAACATCCACTATCCGTTGGCGGGTGTTGCCGGGGCGCAGGCAGTAAGTCTCGACGCCGTTGGAGGTGAGCGTGAACATCAGCTGTGGATAGACCAGCACGATACGCTCAAAAGCGGCAATGATGTTGTTCATCTCCGTGGCATTGGATTTGAGGAACTTGCGTCTTGCCGGAACATTGAAAAACAGGTTGTTCACCATGAAGTTGCTTCCCACAGGGCAGGAGCAGGGTTCTGACTTGCTGAATCTTGAACCCGACACGCTGAGTTTTGTTCCCACTTCGTCTTGTTGCTGGCGGGTTTTCAGTTCCACTTGTGCCACAGCGGCAATGGAAGCGAGGGCTTCGCCGCGGAATCCCATGGTCTGCAGCGAGAAGAGGTCGTCGGCCTGGCGGATTTTTGATGTGGCGTGACGTTCGAAAGCCAGTCGGGCATCGGTCTCCGACATGCCCTTGCCATCGTCGATCACCTGTATCGACGTGCGGCCGGCATCCTGGATGATGACATCGATGCGCTTGGCACCGGCGTCGATGGCATTTTCCACCAGTTCCTTCACCACCGAAGCGGGACGCTGGATCACTTCGCCGGCGGCAATTTGGTTGGCTACCGAATCGGGCAGCAGTTGAATGATATCACTCATGATTGAATGTCCTGTTTATAAATTTTGCAGCGGAGCCGCCTGTCGGTCGGTGGGCTTCAGCTTTTGTTCCTCGGTCTTTTCCGCGCGGCGGAAGAGATCGCTTTTGTCTTTGGGGCGCAGATTGTCAAACCATTGGAATCCGGGAAGCTTCGACTTGCCGGGAGGAATCTGCGTCATGGGGTAAGTGGTGGCCTGTGTCTTGCTACAGACAATCTTTTCCAGTTTGCGGGCTTCAGAGATATACATCCTCATGGTATCGGTCTCCATATAGTTCAGTCCGATGATGGTCGTGTCTTTGTCATCCACAGGAAAGTAGATCGAAAGCACATTGCCGATGTTGGTGTTGCGGCGGATGTTGCCGTCGACGAAATCCGACACCATATATTTTGAGCTGACTTGGTTGAAATGATCCTTGTCGTCGAACTGCTCTATAGAGAATGCTTGCCCCAACACCTGCACTTGACGCACCGTGGAGTCGTTCATGAATATCTTGATACTGTCGCCGAATATCTGGCGACTGCCGCTCCAGGCCACGGGGTCCCTCAGTAGAGTCAGGCAGGAGTCGCGCGAGTCGCCTACCAACAGTCCGCATACCGACTGGAGGTCGTTGCGGAAGGCTCTCACGTTGTCGTAGGCCCGAAGGATGCGATAGGTAGAGTCGGTATTGATGTGGTAGGTGAACACCTTCATTGTGTCGCTGTGTACCCAAAGCGTGTCTTTCTGCGAATAGTCCATGGCCAAAGGCCGTTGGGTGGCAAATCCGTAGCCGGTCTTGTCGTTGTATTCCAGATGGCCGCAGTTGAGCTGGTTCTTGCGCTTGACGTCTTTGTAGACAACGTTGCCGAAGGCCCGGCTCAGTCCGGTCTTGTCGTTGTGGAAAAGGCTGTCGCCCGTGATTTCACGGCCTTGGTCGATGATGGTTGAACGGTGGTACATACGCGAATAGTCGGTGCGAGAGTTGAACCAGGCATCAGAGGTTCTTACCGTAGTCGTTTTGCTCTTGATGGTCGACGGTCCGAGCACATGGGCCATGGACTTCGCGATGTCGTAGTAGAGCGTGTCGGTGTGGATGTCACGCTTGCCGTTGTACATGTGCACTTTGAAATAGAACTCCGCTTCGCGGCGGTCGGGGCGGTAGCCTCCCCAGTCGGCCACGAGCTTATCGTTGCCGTCGACGAGTTTCCCGCCTTCAAAGAAATAGGCATAGTTCTCCAGCCGGTTGAAGTTGAGGCTGTCGCAAAAGAGGGTTTGCCGGCGATGCTTCAGCACCACGTTCTGGCGTGCCGTGAGCATCTGGGCTATTCCGTCATAGGCTGCCCGTGCGCAGGAGAGCGAGAGCGTGTCGCCGTCGTTGTATCTCACGTGGCCAAAGGCTTTCACCGAGTTGGAGGCCTGATAGAAATAGGCGCTGTCGCACCACAGTTGCTGACCGGCATGGGTGAAGTGCACTTTGCCCTTGACGATTTGCGCTCCGGGGGCCGGGCCAAACTGGTTGTACCTCAGCTCATCGGCATGTACTAAGAGGATGCGCTCTTCGGCGGCCTTCCGTGTCGGCTTGCGATGGCGCAGGGGCGACTGGATGCCTGCTGCCATGGCAAGCGCAAAGAGGCATAGAATCGTCGACATGCCGATTCTATGCCCTTTTATGCAGTTGTAAAGATGTGTCTTTCTTGTCATTTCTTCACCCATCCTTTGTATTCGTAATCGCCGTTCCGATAGTGGTCGGCCATCCAAATATAGGTATGGTTGATTTTATTTTGAATCCATTCTCTGATTTTGTCCTCGCGCATTTTGTTCATCACGACATTCTTCATCACCTGGAAGTCTTCCTTGATGTCGGCTCGGTGTCCGTTGCGCCGGCTCTTGAGCTTGACAATGGCGCAGGCGGTCTTTCCGTTCTTGTCGATCATCTGGAAAGGCTCAGAGATGCTGTCCACCTCAAGTCCTTCCACCTCGCGGGCCACCTCTGTGGGGAGATCCTTCATCTGGAAGCGGCTCGTGCGCTGCTGGTTCTCCTGGTCGTCGAAAGCCATCAGGCCGTGGTTGTTGCGCGTGTTCTTGTCGTCGGAGAGATAAGTGCAGGCATCGTCAAACGTAAATTTGCCGCGTTTGATGTCGGTGCGTATGGAGTCGAGTGTGTGGAGGGTGGTGTCGATGGCTGTCTGTGGCACCCTGGGCTTGAGCAGGATGTGGCGCACGTTGACCTTGTCGCCCCGCTTGTCGATGAGCTGGATGATATGGAAACCGAATTCCGACTCTACAATCTTGGAGACCTTCTTTGGATCAGTCAGGTTGAACGCCACCTGTGCAAAGGCCGGGTCGAGAATGCCTCGGCCCATGTAGCCCAGCTCACCGCCCTGGCGTGCCGAACCGTCTTCTGAATAGAGGCGTGCCAGTGTGGCGAATGTCGTCTCGCCCTTGTTGATGCGGTCGGTGAACTCGCGCAGACGGTCTTTCACGCGGTTGATCTCCTCTTGCGGTATCTTGGGGTGCTGCATCAGGATCTGCACTTCCACCTCTGTGGGCACATAAGGCAGGCTGTCGGCGGGCAATTTCTCAAAATAGCGGCGCACGTCGGCCGGTGTCACTGCAATGTCGCCAACGATTTTCTTGCGTTCTTCCTGGATGAGGAGCTGGTTGCGATAGTCGGTGCGCAGGCCTTCGCGGATGGCTGTGATGCTTTGTCCGCGGTATTCCTCAAGTTTCTCGCGTGAGCCAACGGCCTGGATCCATGCGTTGAGTTGCCGTTCCACGCCGTTGGTCACCTCGGCATCGGTCACCTGGACGGAGTCGAGCTCGGCCTGATGGAGGAAGAGCTTCTGTATGGCGAGCTGCTCTGGCACTCGGAAGTCAGGGTCACCGTCGATTTTCTCTCCTTCCATCTCCATCTGCATCCGTGCCACTTCGACGTCGGATTTCAGAATGGGTTCGTCGCCCACTACCCAAATTACTTCGTCGATGACGCTTGATTCGGGAATACTGTCGGTGGTAGTCTTCACCGTTGTGGTCGTGGTATCGTTCTCCGCGGTCCCGGCCCAATGCATGTTGCCGTTGGTGGCGGTGGAAATTGTTGTTGCACCCACGGTGAAGAGCGTTGCAGCGAAAGCTTTGCCTATTGTCTGTAGTTTCATCTTCTTATTTATTATTTTCCATTTCCCGCAGTCGTTACGAAAAGTGACAGGATGGTGGGAAAAGTGTCATTTGTGTGCAAAGTTAATAAATAGAACAACGGCACGCAAACAAAAATCGTTATTTTTTGTTTTCGCTTTGTCGAGTTGGCCTTTTTTCCTGTTTTCCTCCCGATCGCTGCAGGGCTTCGTTTGTATGGGTCAATAGAAAAGCGCGCCCTCATGTCCATGTCGTGTGGCGACCGCCGCATCATCGTGTGGCATTCGCCGCATCATCGTATGGCTTCCGCCGTATCGTCGTGTGGCTTCCGCCACTCAAGATCTTTCTCGTTTTCCGTTGTAGTTTAACGTTTTTGGTTGATTACTTTAAGCCTTATTTTTAATGTTGGTTGACCCGGTTAAACATTACTTTTATATTTGGTTGATACATGTGCGGCTTAGTCACGTTTATGGTTGATACAGCCGCTGCGTAAGCAAAAACATAACAGAACAAGAGAGGAGTAAAGGCGGGAGGCCGCACCTACTCTCTACAAAACAGTACTAACGGTATAGTAATCCAGCAATAACGTATAGTCATATAGAAGGATGGGAGTGCTGCTGCAATAAAAAAGGGTGCATTCTCCGACAAGAGAATGCACCCTGCAAAAATCTTATGTTGCCGTTCTGCATAACGGCTGTTGGTGTCTTTCCGTTGATCAGTGTTTGTTCACCGTATCCACCACGTCGTCGTATACTTTGATTGTGGCTTTGCGACGTAGTCCCTCCATCCATTTCTTTTCGAGGGCTTCCTGATAGTCGGCCACGACAAGGCCGCGCACATCATCCATCTCCTGTGGAGCCTTGATGACCTTGCCGTAGACGGCATCGATGGGATATTTGGGATTGGTCTTCGCCGTTGTGTCCTTCTTGAAAATCTCGTGGTCTACGAGAGCGTTGTCGCCCAACTTGAAGATACCCTTTTCTACACGAATCTGCACCGAGTCGCTGTTGAACTCCTTGCGCAGCACGTCGGCCCACTTGTTGAACGGCTGTCCCTTGACGGCATTCTTCACATTCTCCACATCGGCCTGCTTCTTCACGTGGTAAGCGATCCCCTTGAAACGTGGGGCGTCCCATTTATAGTTCTTCTTGTTCTTCTTGAAGAAAGCCTCCAGACCGGCCTCGTCTTTTGCGGCCTTGTCCCACACGGTGCGGTTGCTGATTTCGTAGAGCAGCAGTCCGTCGTGATATTCCTGCACGAGGTATTTCAGATTGGGGTCTTTCTGTTCCATTTCAGCCAGTCGCTTGTCGACGAAATCCTCACCCTTTGTTCCGGGATTGGCCTTGGCCAACGAGTCAAGCTTCTGGTTGATGATCATCTCGCGCAGTCCGCGCTGTTCGATAAAGCGGTGAATGTCGGCCTTCACCGAGTCGTAGGGAAAAAACATACGCTTGTCTTCAAGCTTGATGATATGATAGCCGAAGGGCGTCTTTACGGGTTTGCTGATATCGCCTTTTTTCATCGAGTAAGCCGCGTCTTCAAACTCTTTCACCAATGCGCCTTTTTGCAGCCATCCCAGTTCGCCTCCTTTTTTTGCAGATCCGGGATCCTGCGAGTATTTCTTGGCCAGTTCGGCGAAGTTGCCTCCATGCAGAAGCACGTTGTATACCGAGTCGGCGCGCTGCTGTGCCTCGTCCCATTTAGCCTGGGGATCGCGCTGTCTGGCCATAAAGAGGATGTGGGCCGGTTTTATCAGTCCGCCGGTAGAATCGATACGCTGTTGGGTTTCACGGTAAATTTTCCGGGCCTCAGCCTCCACGTCGGCGTCGTTGATGAACGATGGGCGCACCTGCTGGTCGCGGTAGCCTAAAAATTCCTTTTTGAAAGATGTCAGTGTGTCGAGTTTGGCGGCCTTGGCGGCATCCACTTTAAGTTTGTAGTCGATAAACAGCGGAATGTAATCCTTCACGCTCTTCTTGTCGATGACCCCCTCGGTGTTGTTCTTATTGTAGGAATATTCAAATTCCGACCTTGTCACGTTCTCACCATTGATGGTCATGATGATGGGGTCGTTGGTCTGGGCTGTTGCCGAAAGTGCTGACAACAGCCATGCAGCAAATAGAATTTTCGATTTCATTGATGGTTTCTTCAAATTAAAAAAGGATGCGTGCGGTCCTTGCCGGGGCCACGCGCATCTTTCCTAAAGCAATATATGATAGGTAATGTTTGCCATTATTCGGGGCGTGAGTAGTTGGGTGCCTCACTGGTGATGGTGATGTCGTGGGGATGGCTCTCTAACACACCGGCATTGGTGATGCGCACAAACTTAGCATCGTGGAGCTTCTCGATGTTGGCAGATCCACAATATCCCATACCAGAGCGCAGACCGCCAACGAGCTGATAGATCACTTCCTGTACGGTTCCCTTGTAGGGCACACGTCCGGCGATGCCTTCGGGCACGAGCTTCTTGGCATCTCGGATGTCGTTCTGGAAATAACGGTCGCGTGAGCCGTTCTTTTGCTCCATAGCTTCGAGCGAGCCCATACCGCGGTAAGCTTTGAACTTACGGCCGTTGAAGATAATGGTGTCACCGGGGCTTTCCTCAGTACCGGCAACGAGAGAGCCGATCATCACACAGCTGCCGCCGGCAGCAAGTGCCTTCACAATGTCGCCCGAATAGCGCAGACCGCCGTCGGCGATGATGGGCACGTCGGTGCCCTGCAGTGCGGAGAAGACATCGTAGACGGCCGAGAGCTGAGGCACGCCGACACCGGCAACGACGCGTGTGGTGCAGATGGATCCCGGACCGATACCCACCTTGACGGCATCGGCACCGTTTTCAACGAGATAGCGTGCAGCCTCGCCTGTGGCGATATTGCCCACCACAACGTCGAGATGGGGGAAGGCGTTCTTCACTTCGTGCAGTTTGCCCACCACACCGGCAGAATGACCGTGGGCGGTATCGATGACGATGGCGTCTACTCCGGCCTCGACCAAAGCCTGTGCGCGTTCCATCGTGTCGACGGTGACGCCCACGCCGGCTGCTACGCGCAGGCGGCCTTTCTCGTCCTTGCAGGCCATGGGCTTATCCTTGGCCTTGGTAATATCTTTGTAGGTGATGAGCCCAACAAGATGGTTCTGATGGTCCACCACGGGAAGTTTCTCGATCTTGTTCTCTTGCAGTATCTTTGCGGCAGCGTGCAGATCGGTCTGTTGGGTTGTAGTGACGAGGTTGTCCTTGGTCATCACGTCGTCGATGAGCTTGTCCATGTGCTGCTCGAAACGCAGGTCGCGGTTCGTGACAATTCCCACGAGGTGGTTTTCGTCGTCAACTACGGGAATGCCACCAATGTGGTAGTCGTGCATCATGGCCAGTGCGTCCTTCACCGTACGCCCTTGCTTGATCGTCACCGGATCGTAGATCATACCGTTCTCAGCACGTTTTACGATGGCTACCTGGCGAGCCTGGTCGTCGATCGTCATGTTCTTGTGTATTACGCCGATACCGCCCTCGCGTGCGATGGCTATGGCCATCGAGGATTCGGTCACAGTGTCCATGGCGGCTGTCACAAAGGGTACGTTGAGCGTGATGTGGCGCGAAAAGCGCGTTTTCAACTCCACCTCTTTGGGCAGTACTGAAGAATAAGCGGGAATAAGAAGGACGTCGTCAAAAGTAAGGCCGTCCATTACAATCTTGTCTGCAACAAATGATGACATAAAAACTCCTTTAAAATTTATTGCGTGCAAATTTACTGATTTTTTTCGAATTACAGTCCTTTGCTACTTGCTTTTCTTTTTAATGTTAATGCAATTTAACGGAGAATTCTCTTGTCTTTCACTTCTGATTTGAGATGTTGTAAAAGGTGCGGCATCCTCAAACGGCAAGATTGTGTTACATGGTGATCCTTTTTGTCGTTCTTGCTACGAAAAAAAGCCTCCCCATGCGCTGGGAAGGCTTTATGAAAGTGTTCTGTTCAATGTGTCGGTTGAATCGGGATGGGAAGTGCCCGACCAAACTCCGGCAGGACCGGTCAGGCATTGGCCTTGTCGCTGATGGCCTGCTTGATCTGGGTCTCAAGTTCTTCGCAAAGCTCCGGATTGTCGGCCAACAGCTTTTTCGTTGCGTCGCGTCCTTGGGCGAGTTTACTGCCTTGGTAGCTGTACCAGCTTCCGCTCTTCTGGATGATATTGTATTCGGTGCCGAGGTCTACAATCTCACCAACTTTGGAGATGCCCTCACCGAACATGATTTCGAACTCAGCCTTGCGGAAAGGCGGTGCCACTTTGTTTTTCACCACTTTGACGCGCACTTGGTTGCCCAACACGTTGTCGCCGTCCTTGATGCTCGTCACGCGGCGGATGTCGAGACGCACAGAGCTATAGAACTTCAGCGCGTTACCGCCGGTCGTCGTCTCGGGATTGCCAAACATGATACCGATCTTCTCGCGCAGCTGGTTGATGAAGATGCAGCATGTATTGGTTTTGGAGATCGACGATGTCAGTTTGCGCAAGGCCTGACTCATCAGTCGTGCTTGGAGGCCCACCACGTTGTCGCCCATCTCGCCGTCGATTTCCTTCTTTGGTGTCAGGGCAGCCACGGAGTCGACCACCAACAGGTCGATAGCGCTGGAGCGGATGAGCTCATCGGCGATCTGCAGTGCCTGCTCGCCGTTGTCGGGCTGTGAGATCCACAGTTGGGTCATGTCGACGCCAAGTTTTTCAGCATAAAAGCGGTCGAAGGCATGCTCGGCATCAATGAAGGCTGCTGTGCCGCCCAACTTCTGCACCTCTGCGATGGCGTGGATGGCCAGTGTTGTCTTACCTGAGGATTCCGGGCCGTAGATTTCTACGATGCGCCCGCGCGGGTAGCCGCCAACGCCCAATGCCGCGTCGAGGCCGATGCTGCCCGTAGGGATCACGTCGACGGATTCCACATGCTCGTCGTCCATGCGCATGATGGAGCCTTTGCCGAAGTCTTTTTCTATCTTTGCCATGGCAGCTTGTAGGGCCTTCAGCTTGCCCGCTTGCTGCTCCTTGAGTTTTGCCTGCTTATCGGCAGCCAATTCTTCTTCTGTCTTTGCCATTCTGTGATGTTTTTTTTGAGAGTGTAGAGAAAGGTCTATGGTGTAGGAGTCGTGGGTTGCACTGGAGTCGTGGGGTAGTGTAAGTGTCTTAGGACGTAGAGGTGTTGCAGGTTGTGTGAGGGCAACTCCCAACTCCTGTCTCCTAACTTCTATTCCCAACACTCCTATTAAAGTTCCAGGTCGATGTCGCGGAGCTCATGCCAGGGCAGTCCCTGCTTGTTGAGCTGCTCCATGAAGGGATCCGGGTCGAAGTTCTCTACATTCCACACACCCGGTTTGCGCCAGATGCTCTTCACGAACATCATTGCGCCGATCATGGCGGGCACGCCTGTGGTGTAGCTTACCCCCTGCATACCTGTTTCCTTATAGGCTTCCTGGTGCTTGCAGTTGTTGTAAATATAATAGGTGTGCTCTTTGCCGTTTTTCATTCCTCTGATGCGGCAGCCAATACTCGTTTCGCCCTCATAGTTGGAACCGAGATCCTGCGGATTGGGCAGAACGGCCTTGAGGAACTGCAGCGGAACGATCTTTACTTTCACTGTCTTGCCCGAGCCGTCGGCCAGAGGAGCCTCGTATTCCACCTCGTCGATACGGCTCATGCCGATGTCTTCGATCACGTGCAGATGAGTCAGGTAGGCCTGCCCGAAGGTCATCCAGAAGCGGCCGCGCTTGATGGTGGGATAGTTTTTCACGAGCGATTCCAGTTCCTCGTGGTGCATCAGATACGATTCACGCGGTCCGATGTTAGGGTAGGTGAGAGGCTTGTGAATCTCTAAGGGTGCCGTCTCTATCCATTTGCCATCCTCATAATAGAGACCCTTCTGGGTGATTTCGCGGATATTGATCTCGGGATTGAAGTTCGTGGCAAAAGCTTTGTGGTGATCACCGGCGTTGCAGTCCACGATGTCGAGATATTGTATCTCGTCAAACTCGTGCTTGGCGGCATATGCTGTATAGATGCCACTCACGCCCGGGTCGAAACCGCAGCCAAGGATAGCTGTCAGTCCAGCCTTTTCGAAACGGTCTTTATAGGCCCACTGCCAGCTGTATTCAAAGTGGGCTTCATCTTTCGGCTCATAGTTGGCCGTGTCGAGATAGTTCACACCACAGGCCAGGCAAGCGTCCATAATGGTCAGGTCCTGATAAGGCAGAGCGAGATTGATGACCAGCTCCGGCTTGTAGCTGTTGAAGAGTTGCTTGAGCTGTTCCACGTCGTCGGCATCCACCTCTGCGGTCTTGATGTCCATGGTGTATCCCTTATCGTGGATGGCCTTCACCAGTCGGTCGCATTTTTCCTTGTGGTGGCTGGCAATCATAAATTCTGTGAAAACATCAGCGTTCTGAGCGATCTTGAACGCTGCGACGGTGGCTACGCCACCAGCTCCAATCATTAGTATTCGTCCCATATTCTGTAAGTATTGTTTTTATTTCAATTCGTCCGCGCTGATTCCGAGAGCGTTCATGAGCGAGTAGCCAAGGATCTCCTGGCGGAAGTTGCCCGTCGGCATGGGCTGCATGGCGAAGAGAGTGATGCGCTTTTCATCGTCGTCCTTGGGTTGCAGTATTCTGCTCACGGCTTCGTAGCCGTCGCCCTCCTCACTGTCGGGAACCACCATGATTCGCTTGACCGACTCTTGGTCGCAGAATGTTCTGACGATGTCGGCCATAAAGTTGTCTTTGGTCGTGAAGCCCTTTTCAACAGCCAGGCTGTTCACGATGAACTCTCCGAATTTTTCATGGCGGAAAGCCTTGGCGTTGAGATCTCTTTCGAAGTCGGATGGAGTGAAGTATTCCATCTGGCGCTTGTCTTTATCGTGGACCAACACCACTTGTGTCTCATGTTCGCCCTCGCGAACGCCTCCGTCCAAAGCCACGTCAATGGCCCATGTGGAGAAGTCGGCTTTGGGTATGCGGCGGTTGAGTGCCCGCTCGAAATAGACGGTGAGGTTGAAGGCCACCTTGTCGATATATTCGGCATCGGCGACGATGATATTTTCGCTCCAGTGAATGTTATTGGATTGTAGTGGGTTCATATTGCAAAGTTACGCATTAATTTTCATAACTACAAGAACATGCCAAGTAATTTTTTGGTCTTGATGGTTCATGGTACTCTGTGTTGTTGGCGGTGGAAATCCCACCCGGCGGGCAGATGGGCTGCTCCTTCTGTTTGAAAAAAAGAGTTGAAGACGGTAGCCGTTCCGTTAAAACACGCTACTCATGCCTTCAACTCCTTCTGTGCTATCTGATGATTCTTCTGTTGCCCCTTGAAATTATAGCGGTGTAACGAAGAGGTACGTGCGGATGATATAATAGGAGATGATGCCGGCTAAATAGCCAACGAGAGCAATCCAGGAGACATGCTTCATGTACCAGCCGAAAGTGATCTTTTCCAATCCCATCACCACCACACCGGCAGCCGAACCGATGATGAGCAATGAGCCACCCACACCGGCACAGTAGGCCAACAGTTGCCAGAAAATGCCGTCAACAGCCATGTCGCCCACAGCCTGCACGGGGTACATACCCATGCAACCGGCTACGAGAGGAACGTTGTCGATGATGCTCGACAGCACACCGATGATACCCGTCACGAGATAGTGATTGCCGTTGAAGGCCTCGTTGAGGTATTTACCTAAGGCGATCAGTACCCCCACATCTTCCAAGCAGGCCACGGCCATCAGAATGCCGAGGAAGAAGAGAATGGTCGACATGTCGATGTTGTGCAGCAGGTTGGTCACGCGTTTCTGGGTTCCCTCACGGTCGTTCTGGCGATGGAGATTGCGGTAGAAAATTTCGGTCACCGTCCACAGCACACCTAAAACGAGCAGAATGCCTACAAACGGAGGAAGGTGGGTGATGGCCTTGAAGACAGGCACGAACATCAGGCCGCCTACACCGATGAAGAACACCGCCTTGCGCTGCGTGCTGGTGAAGTCGAGCACCTCATAGTCGCTCTTCATCTTCATCGGATTTTCGTTGTAAAGTTCTCCCTTGAGTCCAAGCTGCAATATCAGCGCCGGGACAACCATGGAGATGACACTCGGCACGAGAATCTCGCTGATCACGCCCGCTGCGGTGATTACGCCCTTGTTCCACAGCATGATCGTAGTGACGTCGCCGATGGGTGAGAACGCACCGCCCGAGTTGGCCGCTATGATGACCAAGGAAGCGTAGATGATGCGATCCTTGTGGTCGTGGACAAGCTTGCGCAGAATCATAATCATAACGATGCTCGTCGTCAGGTTGTCCAGGATGGCCGAAAGGAAGAAGGTCATAATGGCAATGCGCCACAACAAAGCACGCTTCGACTTGGTGTGCATCACGTCGCGTACCCAGTTGAAGCCACCATTCTGGTCGACGATTTCCACGATCGTCATGGCACCCATCAGGAAGAAAAGCGTAGTAGAGGTACTGCCCAAATGTTCTTCAATACTGGCACTCACGGCGTTGATCAGGTCCTGACCTTCCATGCCGGGGAAGTAACTGCCCGGATTGATCATGAACAGCGTCCAACAAACTACGAACATCAACAAGGCCACGGCTGCCTTGTTTACCTTTGTCACGCTCTCCATCGCTATAAACATATAGCCGATGACAAAGCAGATAATAATTGCAATTGTTAACGAACTCATTATAATAATTTTGTGAAATTTTGTGCGATTGTCCAGCTTCTTAGAAACGCTTGCAAAGATACGAATTAAAATCCGAACGGGAAAAGGAAAACCACGAATAAAATGTTATATTTTCGTGTTGTTTTCGGCCAAACGGCTCACCTGCTCATTACACATTTCATACAATTTCCGGTTTTTGCTGCCAAGTAGTCAATTGTTCGTGTTAATTGCGGCTTTTTTGCGGGGAAAACGCTGTAAATAAAAATAATGGATCAGCTATAGGAAAGAAAAAAACTTTGGACCTCATAGCTATTTTTTTTTGCTCAAAGATTGTCGATTTTGCGAAATAAAAGTTATTATTGCAGAGATGGTTGAACAACCCATTGGGCATCTGTCTTCTGAATCCATTAATTTAAACCTATTTTTATATGATTACAGCGTCTATGATTATTGAGCTGCTCATCGTACTGTTAGCTCTTTACGTTGGTTCCCGCTATGGCAGTCTTGCCTTGGGAGCTATTTCGGGCATCGGTTTGGCCATACTTGTCTTCGGTTTTGGGCTGAAGCCAGGCACACCGCCCACCGACGTTATCTATATCATCATCGCGGCGGTCACCTGTGCCGGCATCTTGCAGGTCTCTGGCGGTATGGACTGGTTGATTCAGATTGCCGAGCGATTATTGCGTAAGCATCCCGACCGTATCACGTTTTTAGCTCCCTTGTGCACCTTCACGTTGACAGTGCTCGTGGGTACAGGGCATGTCGTCTACACCCTTATGCCTATCATTGTGGACATCGCCATCAAGAAGGGAATCCGTCCGGAGCGTCCCTGCGGCGTCGCCTCCATAGCTTCGCAGGTCGGTATCACCTGCTCGCCCATCGCCGCGGCTGTGGTGGCTTTTGTCACCATCTCCAACGCCAACGGCTTCGACGTGACCATTCCACAGGTGCTCATGGTGACGATACCCGCCTGCGTTTGTGGCTTGATGTGTGCCGCGGCCGCCTCCTATCATCGTGGTCTCGACCTCGATAAGGATCCTGTCTTCCAAAAACGACTTCAGGATCCCGCGCAGAGGGAATATATCTATGGCGGAACCGCTACTACGCTCGACAAGAAGATCTCCAAGGAGTCGCGCCGTGCTGTGTACATTTTCTTTGGAGCCTTGGCCGTTATTGTGATGTTCGCAGTGTTTCAGAATCTTCTTCCAGCCTATGACTCTGTGAAGGCCATCGACGGTGCTAAGGACGTTACGTTAGCGTCGGGTGTAACCGTGACCCCGAAAGAGCTGGCGGCAGCCAATGTGGTGCTGCCAGGCGTGACTGTGGCTACCACCGTGAAGCTGAAGATGAACTTGGTGATTCAGATTGTGATGATTTCCGCTGCTGCTCTGATGATCATGTTCTGCAAGGCCAGTCCCAAGAAGGCTGTTGCGGGAGCTGTGTGGCAGAGTGGTATGGTGGCTGTGGTGGCTATCTATGGTATCGCGTGGTTGGCCGATACATACTTCAGCAATTATCTTGACGAGATGAAACTCATGTTAGCTGATATCGTTGCCAAGTATAACTGGAGCATAGCCTTTGTATTCTTCCTCGTTTCCGTGCTGATCAACTCTCAAGGAGCCGTTGTTGTGGCCATGTTGCCTTTGGCTTATAAGTTGGGCATTCCGGGCCCGGTGCTGCTCGGCGTGCTGCCCAGTGTCTATGGCTACTTCTTTATCCCCAATTATCCTTCAGATATTGCTACGGTGAACTTCGACCGCACAGGTACCACTGTGATTGGTAAATACCTCTTGAACCACAGTTTTATGATGCCTGGCCTTATCAGTGTGTTTGTTTCCACCATCGTGGCCTATCTCATCAGCAGCATCATCTATTAATAAGCTGAATGAGGGTCCTCTTTGAGCCGGACCTAAAGAAATGTTCGACCGCACATCCAACCAACCGGTTGCATGTGCGGCGAACGCTTATTGTGCATGATAAACAAAGTTACATTAGGAAACCAATGCCCAAGCTTGTGTTGTAGCATTTGGGAGCCTTGGCGGTGTTGAACATTGGAGTGAGGTCGGTGTGGAAATAAAGTTGAATGCCCGCATAGCCAACGTGCGCATCAAAGCCAAGTCCCACCGTGTTGATGTTGATGTCCTTTGTCACGCTGTGACGACCATCGCTGTCCTTGTAGCGTGAGTGTATGGCACTACGCATGGCCACCGACACACCTGCACCAACGACGAAACGCCCTCTGCCGTTTACCTTCTTCTGCCAATCCAACAGCATTGGAATGCGGATGTAGCAGTATTTCAACCAACTGTCTTTCAACTTCTTTTCGCTCACAATGGGAACCACCTCGTTCCTATCCTCTATATTGTCGAACTTGAAGTTCTTGTTAAATTGGATATTGCCATAACCTAACTGGACAGCGGTGACAAGCCCAAAGGTCTGCTGGTAGTTGAAAGGGATGCCAAAATTGATGGCAGAAATGCCAAATTCCCCACACCTATGGTCGATGGTGTGCATGTCGTTTGCCCCCTTGAAGCCAAACGAGCTTCCGGCGGGAAAGGCAACACCTATATAGACACCCGGCAGGGAGCCGACGAAGTTCTGCTTGCGCTTGCCTGAATTGGGAATGAAGGGCGATGTCACATACACCTGTTCCACCTCCTGTCCGTCTACAAACGATGTACTCGAAATCTTCTGCATTTTCTCACCGTCGCTTTTCCTCACGTCAATGTCGACGCGTTCGTCGCTGTCTCTTACGATAATGGTCTTGTCGCGATAGGTAATGGTTGTGTCGTTGAGGCTTGCCGCCTCGCCTGCCAACGGTAGGATGAAGGCTGCCAATAGAATTAATTTCTTCATATCTCAGTATTTTTTAGTTTCTGCTGTAACAAAGTTTCATAATGTCATCGGGCGACAGGTGTCCCTCGATGAAGATGACCGCTCCGCCGCCCCGGCCATTTTTGCTGAAGAGGATGTAGCGGTTGTAGCCATCCAGGGGCGGCATCATGTAGTAGCCGCTCGTCACCTTTCCGTCCTGCACCACTTCGCGTATTTTCCTTGCCCGTTTGCGGTCCAGGCCCAGCCACTCGTCGATTTGGGCATTTTGCCGTTTGAAGACGAGCGACTTATATACGTGGAGCGCATAGCCCTTCAACTTGGCATCGTTCATCTCCACCATCTTATAGCCCTTGGCGTGCCCGTACTGTTGGAAGATGCGGTTCACGTTGAGTCCCTGTTGCGCCCATCCTACTTCAGGATGCAGCACTAACAGACTCAGGGCGGTCAGCAAAATCAATGCAATTCGTTTTCTCATATCTCCCTCCACTTTTATTCCGTCATTGTACACATAGCGTCGAATGTTTCCCGGTCATTCGTCTGCACCATCATCAGCGCGTCCTCGGCTTCCTTCTCCACCACTTTCTTGTTGGTGATGACGTGGCCATTGATGACGGCGTAGTTGTCGGGTCCCGACGAATGGCCGAAGGTCAGTGCCAAAGCCAGTGCCCCACAGGCCGCGACGGCAGTCCAAACACTCCAAAGGGGCAGCTTGCGTCTACCGCCCCGCTCCTTAGTCTCATAGCGGAACAGAGCCCTGTAGATCTCCCATTCTTTGGGGACGACAAGGTTGTCACGTCCGAAATACGCTCTCAGCCGTGCTTCCTCGCGCAGTGTGGTCTTTCCGTCCTCATAGCGGTCGATGAGTTCCTGTATGGTTTTCTTCTTCATTGTTTTACTGTTTTGATCCATTGAGGCGGTGTTTATTGTCCATTGAGGCGGACAAACTCCTCTCTGATTTTTCTGCGGGCCCTGGAAAGCAGTTGTCTGAGGTTGGCCTCCGAACATCCTGTGATGGCAATGATTTCCTTGCTGTCGTAGCCCTCAATCTCCTTCATTCTGAACACCGTGGCTTGGAGCGGGGGAAGATGGTCCACGATGTAGCGGATGGTTTCCATTTCGTCGTTGAACATAGGTGGACTCTCCATGCCCACGTTCTCAAGCCGCTCGCCGTGGGCTGTGGCCTCGTGCTGGTCCTTTCGCCATTTGTCGCGAATGATGTTCCTCAGCGAGGCCATTGCTAGCGCCCTATGGTTGGGATGGTCATCGAGCGAGTCGCGCTTGACCCAGAGTCGCAGCAGGGTTTCCTGCACTGCGTCCTCCGCGTCGTCCCCGTTGCCGGCCATGGCTTTGGCCACAGCTTCCAACTCCGGCCGTAGCGAGACAAATCGCTGATTGAATTCCTTGATGGTCATCTCTATATAGTAAACGATAATTTCCGATGGATTGTGACAAAGGAGTGAATGATTTTTTTGGTCGCTCCAATCTTAGAACAACTTTTCATAAAATTGCTGGCCATTACCACGCTTATGCCATCAATCATTATTATTTTCAACGAATGATTCGGATTAATCGAAAAAACATTCGACTAATTCGGGCTCAACAGACATAGTCCGTAAAAATCCGTTGCGAATAACTGCCACAGATAAACACCGATTTTCACATACGATATAATCAAGTCCGTGCGTATCTGTCTGAATCCACGGCATCTAATAGCCATGGTCTAACACTTAGTGACACAGACTTGTGGGAAGCCAATATCTTCAAAAAACGTCCCCTGCGAGAGGATGGGAATCCGCTCGCAGGGGACGCAACGTATCTTCTGTTTTGATGAATGCTTGATTGCCTTAGAAATAATAGGCCAGGCCTATTTGCCATGCGTTGGCGCGGCTGCCTTTCTTGAATCCAGCGATTTGTGAAATCGCGTCAACGGCGGTGCTCTTCAGTTCTACGTCGCCCGTGTGGCCACATGCGATGTTGTAGTTGGCCGAGAGCTGTAAGTGATTCAGCAACATGAGACCTGCACCTACGTTGACACTGAAGTTGCTCGATTTCAGTCGCCAGTCTGCTACCTGATCGTAGAGAGTTTGTGTCTTGTCGCCGACGTTGAAACCGAACTGAGGACCAGCAAAGAAGAACACACTCGCCGTAGACCCCAGACCTACTCCATAACGGAGATTGATAGGGATGACCACCTGTTGCTGCTTAATGGTGTTGTCGCTTTCCACTTCAGCCTTGTCACTTGATATTTTTGCCTTGCCTTCGCGCTGGTCGTAGAGAGCAGAAGCATCCACGCCCAGGCCGACGATGGGAAGTGTGAACTTCACTGTCGGACCGATGAAGAAGCCGGCGCGGTTGGTGGCGTCGAGCACGTCAGAGCTAAAGCTCATATTGGTAACGTTTACACCGCCCTTCAGACCAAATTTAACTTGTGCCTGAGCGGGGACAGTTGTCAGCAGGGCAACAGCCACTGCAAGCAGGGTCAGAATTTTTTTCATAGTTGTTTATTTTTGTTAGTGGATGATACTATATTTTTTTATGCTGCCGCCACTCTTCACCGTCAGCGTGAGATGGCCAATTAATGGCGTTGTCTTCTCACCGTGACGCGAGCTGACGAATTGGCTGATCCCGATGGTGACTTGCTGCGGCGCGTGCGCTTCACCGTCGAGCTGCTTCCACCTGAACGGCGGTTGGCCTTGCGGGCCTTTTTCAGTTCCTTCTTGTCAAGATTGGCAATGCTGTCGAGGCTGTCCTTGCGGGCCTGGTTGCCCCACATGTTCTTTTCAAAGGCCAGTATCTCCTGTTCAATCTTGTTTTGAGCTTTGGTGCGCAGAGTGTCGTTGTCCTGGGGCAGCGTCGTACCTTGCATATTGTTGGTCTTGTAGATCTTGCCTTTGTAGCGGTTCATCGTAAAATAGTCGTCCACGCTCATCGTTGCCGCATTGTTCAGATTGCTTGTCATGATGGTTTGCCGCGCAAGGAAAGGGGCAATGTCGTCGTACTTCACCCAAAAGAGCGGGTATTTTGTGCCACCATCACCGAAGTCGTCGTCACGCACCATCACTGGGCAAAGCGCCAGCACCTTTGTGTGGAACGTGGCCGTGTTCTGGTCATAGTAGGAGCTCTCCTTGATGAAATAGGTCTTCACCTCGCGGCTGGGAATGTCGGCATCGTCGATGTGTATGCCGCGGTCGGTGCGCTCGTAGTAGATCTCATACTTTTTGAGAAACTCCAACGGCTTCACCCTGAGGCTTTCGTCGAAGCGCGCGTCGCCTGTGTTGACATCGTAGTCGTAGGCTTTGATCTGCCCCCGCAGCATGAGCTTGAACAGATAGGTGAACAAGTTCATTTGGGAGCCTTGTGGCTCTACGGGGTAGTAGAGGCCAGCGTTGGCGTCTTGTGTGAGGTTGATCTCGCGGTATACATCGCGTCGCCAAACCACGTCCTCCTGCATCTCTGCCTGGGTCGGGAAAGAGATTTGGGCGCGGGTAGAGAGCTGGTTCTGGTTGGATTTGCGTGCCTGCGCCTCAGCCTGTTCGGCGCGACGCTTTGCCGACTGGGCGAAAGCACCCTGGACGGCAATCAAGGCAAAGACGACAATTAATATCTTTCTCATCATTCGTATATATTTCCTTCAATTATCATAGATGCAGCCAAAGCTTTCTGCATTTTTTTTGTTTCTAAATCCTCTCACCGTGCCTATTCTTTCTTTGGTGACGTTGTTGGTTCGGTCCGTGCACCAGCTCCCTTGCGGGGGATTGAAGTCATGAGGTTTTCAAGCGTCTGTTATCGCGTTCACTGTTTTAGGCGCGTGCTCCAGTATCACCTCACGATGACCTCCATCGTACCGGGCAGTACGCGGGCGATGCCGTCGGGACCGATGGCGTGCACCTTGTTGATATAGAAGCGGCGGTTGCGCGAGAGTTTGCGGAACTGGCTTCGCTGCGCCTCGCTGAAGTCGCTTCCGTTGGAGTTGATGGGTACGGCGTTGCCCATGTTGTCGAAGAACACCGTCTCGAAACCCGTCACGCGGAAGGCGATGTCGAGCAGTCCGTCGTCGATGGCGGCGTGGATGCCGCCCGTGCCCATGAGCTGGGCCTTGGAGAGCACGCCACCACGGAAGCGGTTGTTGCCCACAGCCATGTAGGCCGTCGGGTCGGGCAGCTTGCGCACGTGGAAGGTGAAGGGCGGCATGGAGCGCACCTGCCCCTTGTCGCGCGCCGTAATGTGGAAGGTGACATCGTGCCCCACAGCTGATGGTACCGCAACGAAATGCCCGTTGCCTGTGGAGCGGAGGCTTCCACCACTCATGGAAACACTTACAGCATTGGCTGGCACACCCGGTACGCTGACACTGATGGGGTTGCTATAGCCCGCATACAGCACGTTCATCAGATCGGCTGCCACAGTGGCTGTGTTAGGAGCCGGTATTACCGTGTATTTCTGCACGAAGTCGCGGCGTAGGATTTCTCCTGCTGTGTTGTGCATGAGAATGTAGCCAGAGAACTGATGCTCTCCCACACCGCTTGCGGTGAAGGCATATTGGCCGTTGGGAGAGTTGACGCGCTGTCCGTTGACATAGATGATGGGTTGCTGGGTCGTGTCTACCGCGGCCATTACGATGTTGGCGTTGAATCGTTCTCCTGGATAGAGGGTTGTCTTTTCTGGAATGACAAAGGCCGAGAGCTTGTTCACGCGGATGTCTTTCAGACCCACATTGGCAATCAAGGAGTGAAGCACTTCGCCCTCAGCGTAGCGCACATCGCTCTGCAATTTGCTCAGCAGGGTTACGGCCGCGGCAACGGGCATATTCTCAAACATGGCTTCCTGCCAATTCTTTCCCAGTGTGGCGTTGCTCGACTTGGGGACTTTTGTCGACAGGTTGGCGGCGATGATTTTCTTTTGCAACGGATCGTTGACCATGGTCAGGATGCGCTCACGATAACTGTTGATAGCATCGTAGAGCTTGCGTCCCTTGTGTGTACCGGGAGCGAGCAGCACCTCGCCTGCGGCTTCCAGATTGTCCTTGTTTTCTATATTGTCCAGATTGCCGTCTTTTCCGTCTGCCTTACGCACAATCTCGATTTTCAGTTCCTGTGCGAAGTTGTAGAGCGAATCGCTCATGTTTTTCACCATTGTGGCTTTCTCAAACCATTCTCTCACCTTGGTGGGATTCTTCTCCATCATTTCCTCAAAACTGCCGTATATCTCCTTGTTTTGTAAGGAAGAGCTGGCTGTCGTGCGCTTGAGGCTTTCCTCAACAATGGAGAAGCCGTTGAGCACCTCGGTGGAGATGTTCAGCGCCAACATGGCCATGAGGACGACGTACATGAGGTTGATCATCTTCTGGCGGGCGGAAAGAGGCCTTTTCTTTATTGCCATAGAAGCGTTCTTTTAATGCATGCCCCATGATGCTCGAAGCATCACGAGATTGGTGTTTCTGACTTTTATTTCAGTTTCTTGTTGATATTCTCTCTCTCAAACGGAATTGATCCATCTGAATGACGACCCAGTCTTAAGCGTTGTTGTTGGTCGCGGCCCGCATGTTTACGGTCATGGCCTCAATCATACGTGCATAGATGGCGTTGAGTTGCTGAATCTGCTGGGCCATTTGCTGAGTTTGAGCATTGATCGACTCGATAGTGCCCACCTGCTGACTGGCGCCTTTCAGCTGCAGCTCGTAGATCTTGGAAATACCAGTGAGCGTGCGGTTGAGATTCTCCATCTCCTCGCTGTCGCGGGTAAGGCGGGACGACTGCTCGTTGACCTTCTTCAGTGTTTCAACAAGATTCTTCAGCTCGTCGACATAATTGCCCTGGGCCTCGTTGAGTGCCTCGGCTTCTTCTTGCGACATCTGAGGAACGAAGTTGGGTTGTGGAGCAGACACGGTTGATGCTGTGGGTGCTGATGCTCCGTTTTCTGAAGATAGGGACTCTGCAATTTGGGAAGCTTGTGTTGAGAGTGTTTCCCCGTTGGCATCAGCAGGTGCGTTGTAGGGCTTTCCGCTGCCCACCACGACTACCTGAGGCGCTCCGCTCACGGCTGTGGTGCCCACTGATGCAGATGTGTTTGCTGAAGCTGTTGTCTCACCGCTCTCAAGGTATTCTTCGGTGATGTGGGTAGGAATGTCGCGCCCTTCGGCAGTCTTGTCGAAAGGCCGGTCGAAGGCGGATATGAAGAACACGATGACCTCAGTGCCCATACCTACGAAGAGCATGATGTTGGCTCCGGGCAAGTGGGTTAACTTGAAGAGAGCACCTAAAATCACAATGGAAGCTCCCCAACTGTATGCATAGTTCAAAAACGTCTGTCCCGGCACGCTGTCCATCCATCTTTGCATGCGGTAGACGATGTTGTATTTGCTGTATTCTGCCATAATATTACTTTCTCTTGTTCTTTTTCACTTTATTTGTGCTCGACGAACTGGCAAGGCTTCTCACGCATCTGAATCCAATATACGACCGGGGCTGGTTTTGGTATTCCCATGTGCGCCAAGCTGATCGGATGTAACTTTCAGGATCTTTCCAGCTACCACCGCGCACGCTTTTCTTTTTCAGTTTATAAGGATCTTCCTTTGCGGCCTTATACTCGAGCTGCGGATTGAGATCGTTCATGGCATCTACGCCACTTTCTGTGTATTCTGTGCTTGTCCATTCGGCCACATTTCCAGCCATGTCGTAGAGCCCATTGCTGTTGGCTCCATAGATACCCACCTGACTGGTGATCAGGTTGCCGTCTTCGGTGTAATTGCCGCGGTCGGGCTTAAAGTTGGCATAGAAACATCCGTTACCGTTTTTCACGTCGGCGTTGTCCCATGGGAACTCATTCTGTTGCTTTCCGCGGGCTGCGTATTCCCATTCGGCCTCGGTCGGCAGCCGGTAGCGCTGTATGTATCGGGCCTCACCTCCAAGTCCTTTCAGCAAATAGTCCGTGCGCCAGGCGCAAAAAGCATTGGCCTGTTCCCAAGTAACGCCCACTACGGGATAATTGTTGTAAGACGGGTTGGAAAAGTAATTGCGCAGGTATACTTCATTGTCTGAATTTCTGAAGTCGTTTACCCAGCAAGTTGTGTCGGGATAGATGTTGACAATATAAGTGTTGAGGAAGTCCCATGGTCCGGAGAGCGGACGGTTGATGGTCTCGCGGTGAATGTTGCCCTCATCGTCGATGTAGGCAGTGTCTTTGGATATCATCACCACCTCGTTGGGATCCACTTCCACGTCGGTGTTGAGGTTGCGCTCCGAAGGGTTTAGACGGTTGCGGCGCAAGGCGGCTGTAGTATAGTCGTAAATCTCATAGCGATAGTTCATCTGACTGGCGTCGAGCGACTTCTCACCAGTCACGGGATTGGTGACGTAGAGGCTCTCAATGGCGCGTTGTTCGTCTTCGTTGGGCTTGCGTGGAAGAGCCTTCTTCCAGTTTAGATGCGGTTTCACCGGATCGCCGTTCTTATCCTCTGTTATCATGTAGGTTTCATCACCGGCATAGGAAGGTGAGGCAAGGCGCGTGCGCAGTATGGAATCCCGCACCCAGTAGACGAATTGCTTGTATTCAGAGTTCGTCACCTCGGTCTCATCCATCCAGAATCCGTCTACGGAGATGGATTTCTTCGGTATGTTCTTGCCCCACAGACTGTCTTCAGGAATATTTCCCATCTGCAGGAATCCGCGGTCGATGCGCGTCATGCCGTAGGGAGTGGGTTCGGTGAAGCCTTTGCCACCGCCAACGCCGACGACCTCGCCGCCACGTCCTGACGATGATGCAGACTTGGCGCCGAAACAGCCGGTGAGCGTCAGGGCGATGACCGCCATGCATACTGCTATGATTGATTTTCTCATCTTTTATTGTTATACCTTATTATTATAGAATGCGGACTGCCGAATGGCGGTTGCGTCCTTTTTTCTGTAGATTCACATCCATTTGATAGCCCACGAAGAACTCGTGGCTTCCGTTGCTGACATTGATAGCCGAGGTGTACATCTCGTAGCTGTAGCCCACAACGATTCCATGGAAACTGCCGCCGACATATACCGTGGCGGAGTTGGTAGGGCTATAGCCGGCTCCGAGATAGAGCATCTTGTTTTCATGCTGATAAACCAATCGGGTGGTGATGTCGGCCCGATAAGCACTCAGGTCGGTGCGCACGAGCACGCTGGGCTTTATCGTTAAAAACGGATTTCTTAATTTTATATTGTATCCTCCTGTTAAATAAAAGGAGGGGTCGATTTTCAACTCATTGGTTTCTCCGAGGTTGACAGTAGGGGATGTGAGGTGCTGACCCGACAATCCCACATACCATGGTCCGTGGGTGTAGTACAGGCCGAAAGCCAAATCGAATCCGTTGCCAGAAATGTCGCTGGTGGCGAAAGCAGGGTCGCTGCTGTCCTCGAGGTTTGCCTTGCTGCCATTGAAGTCTTCACTGAGCAGTCCCAATTGGATACCTGTAGCCAATCGGCCACCGAAGAGGCGGAAGCGGTAGGCATATTGAGCCATGAGCTGCTGGTGGGTGAAAAGTCCAATCTTGTCGTTCATGAACTTTAATCCTACACCGTGGTAGGACTTCAACGCGTAGAAGGGCATGTCGGCTGCGGCGTATGCCGTTTGAGGATTGTGTTTGAATCCCGCAAAGTCCAATGCGTAGGCTACCGTGACGTTCAGTTTCGCTTCTTTTCCTACGGCAGCCGGGTTGAACGAGGGCTCCATGTCGAAGTAGTGGGCGAAATTGACATCATACTGCGCTTTGGCACCTGTGGCGCACGTTGCGAGCAACAATGTTATGGAGAAAATGCGTTTAAACACGCATAGATAACGAAGGTTTCGTCGATTTATTGTTTATCACGGCCTACAGAGTGGCAAGAAAGTTCCAACACCCTGAAATAATGCATAATGCATGAAAAAAGGCCACCCCTCGTGGGCAGCCTTTATTGCTTATGACTTAATATTCATCTTCGTTGAAAACTTGCCTTAAACTTGATTATCAGTAACTTACGCCATTCTTAACTATTTTTGGCCATATAAACTGCACGGCCTGAGGCGGTCAAAGGCGATTCACAGGCGGGTTGGACAAACTTATTCTTTCGGGTACAAAGTTACAAAACTTTAGTGAATAATCGGTTCTTTTGGCGGTTTTTCAACAGGAAGAGGGTTAGACAGCAGGAATTTCAGTACCTTTGCACCCAAATTTTGCAATTAATCAAGAAAAAATGAAAACAGTTGGCTTTTCCGTAAAAAAATGATGGGTCTGAAGTGTCTTATATATAGACATGCCTCAAAAATGGGGCACGAATATGAATAGACTGATATGCTTGATAAGAGAATACTTGAAAATTGCGATTCAGCGAGTGCCAACCAAGCTCGCTTGGAGTTGGCTGAGCGAAAGCAATTTATCGAACAGCTTTTCCGCCGGAACTACAGCAAGATGATTCATCTGGCCAGTGTCTTGTTGGGCGATGACGAAGAGGCTGAGGACGTGGTGCAGGATGTCTTCTTGCGTGTGGCAGACAGCGACATTCCACCTAAGAATGACAATTATCTGCTGACTGCCGTGCGCAACGCCTGCCTGAACAGAATCAGACAGATGCATCTTCACGACAAAGTGAAGAGATTGATGCCCTTAGAAGACGATTCCGCCCTGCAACCCATTGACAAACGGATGGAACGGCTCGACGATATTGCCACTTACGTGGACGAGCAACTGGAGGAACCGCACCGCAGCATCTTCCACCTCCGCTTCGACGATGACCTGACCGTCAGTGAGATTGCCCGTCGGCTGGGTCTGAATCCGAATACTACCTACAAGTATCTCATGCAGAGCATTCAGCAAATCAGACATCACTTCGGTAAACATTAAAATGACAACAACAATGGAAACGACGAAAGAGAGAGAGCAGAACCAAGCTCGCTTGAGTTCTGCCGAGCGAGAAGGAGTTCGACAAAGTCAAACGACCAACGAAAACATCCGCCAGCTAATGGAAATGCTCGACAATCCCGATGCATATACCGAGCAGCAGATTCAGAACATCATCAACCATGATGAGGATACTCGTGAAACCTATCGTCTTATGGTAGAAGCCAAACGTAGTAGCCGTCATCGTCAGAACAAAGAACTTGTCAATGTAGATGCTGCTTGGCAGAGATTCAATCAAAAGTTTCAGCCTAAGCAGTCAAGCAGCAATTGGATGAAGATAGCTGCATCTTTCATTGGTGTGCTACTTGTTTCTGGCATAGCCTTCGCCGCTATCCACATCGTCCGACAGTACCAGAAGCAGGAAACTCCGCAAACAGAGATTGCGGAAAATGTGACACCCCCCGTCACAACACTCCCTGCCGATACGCTTACCAAAGATACCGTCACAGTGCAACCTGTCATCTACGACAATATTCCATTAGAGAAGATGCTGCCAGAGATAGCCGCTCACTACGATGTGAAAGTCGTATTTGCTAACGATGAAGCCCGTGGACTCCGTTTCCACTTTGTCTGGAACCCACAGAAGGGCATTGATCAGATCATCAGTGACCTCAACCAGTTTGAGCGTCTTAGCGCCACATTAAAGGATAATCAAATCACTGTAGAATAGTCAGCCGCCATGAAAAGATATATTACTCTCATTCTTGCCCTGCTGCTGACAGTCAGCATGCAGGCTCAGAAACGCATCTCACGTGAATATAATAATGTGTCGCTCTCCGATGCTTTGAACCAACTCGCAGAGCAACAGACAGGCTACACCATCTACTTCCTCTATAACGAACTGGAGGACTTCCGTATCACAACAACTGTAAAAAATAAGCACCTGCCTGAAGCCATACAGCAGATGATAGGCTTTTATCCCATCCGTGTCACTACAAGTACCGATGAAGACGGACGGAAGATTTTCGTGGAGTGCATACAGGAAACAGAAACCCGCTATAAGGGTTCCATTATCGACGAGACAGGTCAGCCCGTTGCATACGCCAATGTTTACCTGCTTCATCCATCTGATTCAACACTTATAAGTGGTGGCGTGAGCAATGAGGCTGGTCTCTTCGTTATCCCCTGTGAAACAAACCCAGTTCTCGCCCGAATATCCTTTGTAGGTTACAAGACGGTATATAAACTATGTCGCAACACTGAACTCGGAACAATACGCATTCAGCCTGAGACGCAAACTTTGAAAGGAGTTACTGTTAAAGGAGAGAGACCTCTTTTCCGAATGAGCGATGATGCTTTTGTCACCCTTGTTGAAGGTAGTTTCCTTTCGAAAATAGGCACAGGCAACGATGTTCTTGCCCACGTTCCTGGTGTTATTCGCAATGGCAACAGCATTGAGGTCATAGGCCGTGGCGCTCCGCTCATCTACATCAACGGACGGCAGATGCGCAACCAGGATGAACTCGACCAACTGAGCAGCGACCAAATCAAGGATGTGGAGGTGGTGATGATGCCTGGTGCCAAATACGACGCAACCGTCAAAGCCGTCATCCGTATCAAAACCATCCGACCCGTCGGCGAAGGATTCAGTTTCAATAGTCGCACGGTGGCGGGCGTGAACCACTACGTCTATGGCTTGGAGGAACTAAACCTGAACTATCGCACGGGCGGACTTGACATCTTCGGTATGGCCGAATACGAGAACAGCCGCAGCCGTCAGACCAACGACAGCCGACAGGACACCTATCAGCAAAGCCACTATCAGCAGAACAGCCTGATGCATTACTATAATAAGAATCAGATATTGGCTGGAAAACTCGGATTCAACTACATGCTGAACGATAAACATTCCGTCGGCATGACCTACACCGTGACCTCGCGCCCCAACAGTCAGACGAGCGACTACTTCACGGCCATGCTCATAGACAAGCAGACTGACAACCAGATTACAGGTCGAGGCAAGGTGGACGGCGATGACATCCAGCACATCGTCAGCGGCTACTATGCTGGGCAGACGGGCAAATGGTCGCTCGATGCCAACGCTGACGTGCTGTTGCAGAAGCAGAACTCCGACAACCTGACCTTTGAGGATGCCACGCACGGCGACGACCGCACCGTGACCACCCGCAACGACGTGAAGAACCGCCTCTATGCAGCCAAGTTCGTGGCTGGTCATCCGCTCTGGAAAGGTAATATGGAGATAGGTGCCGAGGGAAGTTACGTTCACCGTACCGACGTGTTCGGAAACGTAGAAAACATCATTGACGCCAGCGACACGAAAATTGAGGAAAACAGCACGGCGGCCTTCGTTCAACTGATGCAGCGCCTGAACAAACTGACGCTCATTGCCGGACTACGCTACGAATATCTTGACAGCCGTTACTATGAGAGCGGCGTGAAGATGGGTGACGAAAGCCGTACCTACAGCGACCTCTTCCCCTCGTTAATGATGATGTATCCCATGAAGAACGTGCGTACCAGGCTCTCGTATTCACGCAACATCAACCGCCCGGCATTCAGCCAACTCAGCGGCAACGTCAAGTACATCAACCGATACACCTACGAGAGCGGCAACCCCTACTTGAAGCCGTCGTACCGCGACAACCTCTCGCTGGCACTCAACTACAAGTGGCTGACGGGAATGATTGACTATGCCCGCGTCCACGACTACATTATCACCTCCTATTCATCCTATAAGGACGACCCGACCATTGCCCTGCTCCGTAAAGACAATACCCGTGGTTACGATAACCTTTCCCTGATGGTATCGGCTGCGCCCACCTTCGGCAAGTATCACCCGCAGTTGATGGTTGCCACGCAGATGCAGAACCTCGAAGTGCAGTACCGTGGCGAGACCAAGAAGATGAACAGTTCGATGACTATCATTCGCTTCAACAACGCTGTCAATCTGCCCTTCGACTCATGGCTCAATGCCGATTTCTCGTGGCGTTCGGCTGGCGATGTCGAGAACATACACCTTGCTCAGTCGTGGCAGTTTGATATCAGCCTCTACAAAGCCTTCTGGAATGATCGTCTCACCCTAAAACTGGCCTGCAAAGACCTCTTCGGCAGCATCCGCCAGAAAGCAACCATCTATAGTGACATTCGCGAAATCTATCTTGACAAGCGCCTCGACACCCGCAACCTCGAACTCACTGTGCGTTATAACTTCAACCCAGCCAAGAGTAAGTATCGCGGAAAAGGTGCTGCTAACGATGTAAAGAGTCGCTTCTAATATGAACCTATTCATCATTACATAGATTTGAGTTGGCCCGTGGTGGGCATTTGCGAAATGCTCGTCAGCCCCTTTTGTCCTACATCCCCGGCATCGATGAGGACGAGTCCACAGCCGCGGTTGCATATTACGAGCCAGCCAATTATCTTTGTTGGCTGGCTCGTTTTATATTAAGTCTACATGTGGAATCCACGGCTTCGGTTTTGCTGTCGTTCTTCTTTCATATCCTGATCTATATCAGAGAGTTGCCCCTTCCACACGCACACTTTCATCCGCTTTTAGAAAGGGGAGTGAGGCATTGTAGACAGTACCTGCGGCTTCCTCCTTATCGGAGTGGCCATTCATATAGCGTTTGATGTCGTCCTCCTGACAATCTTTGACAATTTGCCTGACTTTCTCTGCAAGTTATATCTGCAGACTGTTCAAGATAAGACTTGATGGTTGTATGCGTGATATTACTGTGTTTCACAGTCTGGAAAGTGTTTTCCAACTTTGATGGATTAGTAAGCCCGCCGATGGACGAAGCCACTATGTCTATCAATTCTTCCAAGTCATCATCATTCTTTATCTTGTAACGCTCCTTAATATCAGTCAGATAAGTCTTCTTGAAGAGGCTTTTCAGGTATTCTATCTTACTCTCCACAGTGGGATAGTCAAGAACTTTCGGCAGTCCACCATAAAGCATATATTCCTCCAGCCCTTTTTCCCTCGTTCCCTGATATACAGACATAAACTCGCGGAAGCACAGAGGGGCAATCTTTATCTCGTCTCCACGTCCACGAAACTCTGTAATGACATCTGTTGAGAGAAACCTGGAATTGCTGCCAGTCACATAGACATCAGGATTTTCTATTTTCAGATAACTGTTCATATCGAAATATTCACTTACTTTTTTTGCGTAAATACGCATTTTTCGTCAATTCACTCCTAACTAACTTGTGCAAATATTAGCAAAGGATGGTTTCAACATACCCAAATAAAACACCAGCGAGACAAACAATTATTGTTCATCCCGCTGGTGTTTAGATGGTCTAAGCCTAATACGAGGCTCTAATACTCATCCTCGTTGAAAACTTGGTTAGCGAGATTTCTATACTGATTTTCAATTAGTTGCATCATAATTAACTATTTTTAGCCAAATAAACCGCACGGTCTGAGACGGTCAAAGGCGATTCGCTGACATATTGGGCAAACATATCCTGCGATCTCTTTCACTATAGAAAGAATTCGAATATATCAAAATCACCCTATTACATCTACACTATCTCTTACTAAATGTTAAATATTAGCTTCTAAAACAAAATATTTACGAAATAATTTGGTTTATATTGTAAACTTGTCTATCTTTGCATCGTGATTCGAACACATGAGGCAGAATCCTGGCTTTCTGCAGGAGCCGGGACGAGGCCGGAGAACAAAGAAAACAAAGTGTGTAACATCCAAAAACAAAAGAACAATGGAAGAAAAAAGCAATCTGACTGCCGAGCGCAGCCTGGAGATAATCAGAGAATCTATAGAGCGCAGCCAACGCACCATCAACAAAAACTCGGCAATTCCACTCATCTGGTGGGGAGCCTGCGTTGTAGCGTTCTCGCTATTTATCGCATATCTGTGGAAGAATCATGGCGGGCCGGCGTGGAATATGCTTTGGGCCATACTATGGCTGGTAGGATATGCAGGCAACTGGCTCATTGACAAGCGAAGAGAGCGCGTACCGACAACCTTTGTAGGGAAGACCATCGGACATGTATGGGCAACATTTGGTGTGTTTTGCTGTGGCGTAGGCATGATATTCGGTTTTATCGGCTGCGGAATGTTACCAATGGAACTCATCTTGCCCAAAGTGTATGCCTTCGGCTGCATCACCAGCGTTATCTCCCTGTGTTTCGGAATGGGCACAACCATCACAGGCCTCGTCATCCGAAACCGCGTCATTCAGGTGTGCGGTCTTGTAGCGGGCATCGGCGGATTCTTCGGAGCTTTGCACTTCCCAGGTCATGCACAACTCTATGTGATGGCTGTCGTGGCCTTGATTGGTCTAATCGTGCCAGGTGTAACCATTCTCTTGCAAAACCAGAAATAAGGAGGTGCCAATATGTTCAAACCGTTAGACCCACTGCTGCACTCCGAACTGCGACTGGCCGTCATGTCGCTGCTCATCAGTGCCGACGAGGCCGAGTTCCCCTACATCAAAGAGCAGACGGGAGCTACGGCAGGCAATTTGAGTGTACAGATAGACAAGCTCTCGGCAGCTGGCTATATAGAGGTGGAGAAGACTTTCAAAGGCAAGAAGCCATGTACCCTCTGCCGCATCACTCCAGCTGGTCTGAAAGCTTTTGAGGAGTATGTTGAATCATTAAAGAGTTATTTGAAATTATGAAAAAACTGTTTTTGTTGTTTATACTTTGTATCACCACTATCGCTACCAAAGCACAAAGTGGCGATGCAAAAGGTGAGTGGTCAGGACAGCTGAATGTATTTGGCCAGAAACTAACACTCGTGTTCCTTCTAAACGATGAAAACTGTACATTAGACTCACCAGACCAGGGCGTCAAGGGTGTTCCTGCTAAATTGGAGCGCACAGAAACAGGTATCAAAGTTTCAGTTTCGTCAATCAATGCCAGCTACGAAGGTGTAAATAAAGGTGACTCCATCACGGGAACATTTAAACAGCGCGGGGTGTCATTTCCACTGACCCTAAAACCGGGCACGATGAAACGCAACCGTCCGCAGACACCCGTCGGTCCCAACCCCTACCAGACACAGGAGGTGAGTTTCAATAATGGCGATGCAGTGCTGAAAGGCACACTTATTCTGCCTCAGAAGTATACAAAGGAAACGCCGGTGGTGCTGATGGTGACAGGTAGTGGACTTCAAAACAGAGACGAAGAAGTCTTTGAGCACAAACCCTTTGCTGTCATTGCCGATGCTTTGGCCAAACAAGGCATCGCCACACTCCGCTATGACGACCGCGGTTTCGGGGAATCTAAGGGCGACCTGGTAAATGTCACCACCGAAGATCTTAAGAACGATGCACTGGCAGGCGTGGAACTATTACGCAAGCTGTTCAAGAAAGTTGGCGTCCTTGGCCATAGCGAGGGCGGCACCATCGGACTCATACTGGCAGCAGAAGGCAAAGTGGACTTCGTTGTAAGTCTGGCTGGAGGAGTGATATCATTCGAGGAAACACTATTGGACCAAAACCGATGGGCACTACAACAGGCAGGATATTCGAAGGATGTGACAGACCGTTATTGCACAGTACTTAAAGGTCTGTTCGACGAACTGAAGGTAGGCAGAAATCCAGCACCAGCCAACCACAATCTGCCTGCGGAACTGGAGCAGAACCTCAAAATGGCACAAGCACAGAGTAGCACGCCCTATATGCGTTATTTCCTCGGACTGGATTTAACCGGCAGCTTAGGAAAAATCACCTGCCCCGTACTGGCACTGAACGGAACGAAGGACCGTCAAGTGAACTGCGAAGAGAATTTGAATGCTCTCCGAGGAGGACTTTCAGGTCAGAAAGAAATCAAGGCCATGGATGGACTCAACCACATGTTCCAGCACTGTGGCACGGGCGATCCGAGTGAATATAAGGACATCGAAGAAACATTTGCACCCGAAGCTCTTGACATCATCACGACATGGCTGAAGAAGTTTAAATAATCTCACCAGTGAATTGAATCTCGATACAATCTTGCCTATACCAAACAGATTTTCTGATATATCTATTATGAGCCTGCCGATGACAATTACCGGCAGGCTCGTATTTTATAGAGTATCACATATGAATGTTACGGTTCCTGGTTTGCAGACAAGCTTCCTTCATATCTTGGGATATAGCAGAGAGTTGCCCTTTGACACGCTCACACTCCTCGCGATTCAGAAAGGGAAGTGAGGCATTGTACACAGTTTCTGCTGCTTCCTCCTTATCGGGCTGGCTATTCATGTAGCGTTTGACATCGCACTCCTGGCGATAACTGAAACTGCGATAGCCAGACTGAATATAATCAACAACAGCCTTAACAGCACCTCTTAGCAGTTCAGAGAGAGTTGACAGATAATGACCAAGCCGTTCGCGAAAGTCATTGATGATGCTGTCCTTTAGACGGATAATCCTGTCTTTCTCTTGATTATCCTGCTGATGGCGGAATACCTCACCCTTATACTTGCCCTGTAGATCCTCAATTTGCTTATCCTTCTCTGCAAGTTGCTGGGTATGGTGGTTCCGTTCAGCATCTAAAGCCTTTTGATATTGACGCTGCATGGCTGCTTTTTGCTTTGGCAGTTCCTCTTTCAAGCGCTTATTTTCTTTCTCCATATCAGCATACTTGCCCTTGCCAAAAAGGTTGGCCACTCCAGAAACGATGGCATTGCCGTTCTCTGTATTCAGTCTATCCCGTTTCTCGGCAATCTCGTTGTCAAGTTCAGCACTCTGCTTTCTCTGATTAGCCAAGATGAAGTCTTTTCGTTCCAGATGTTCGGCACCCGTCTCTTCCTTGCGCTTGCCTCTCTCCATCTCCAATGTCTCTGCAACCATATCCTGAATTTGGGACATGTCATCGGCATTCAGTTTGAAGGACTTGCCTGTCTGGTGGTCTATCCAGTCCCAGATGATATGCGCATGGAGGTTTGGTTTCCATGTCGATTTGTCCTCTGGATTCTCATAATGCCCTTCGTCTCTGTGCATGTGTATCTGGATGGCTCTGATGCCCCATTTCTCATGCACTTGATTGACATAGTTCAACAAATCGTCCATTTTGGTGTCAGGCTTGATGTTTACCACGCCCTCACGAATGGGACTGCTGCCTTTACGGACTCTCGTTTTACCATTCTTGTCCTTATACTCCACATCCTTCTCCTGCATGGCCCTGCCAGTTTTTTCCTTGACCAATGCCTTCAAATAGTCGTAGTGCTGCTGAAGGGTAACACCCTCCATGCCAGGTGCGATATAGATTTCGTTATTGTGGGTCAATTCAAGACGTACATATATCCGTGCTGGATCGAGAGACTTGATATAGTCCTCGTCCCTTCTATTGTGTCGTTCGCACTGAGCAATGTTGCACGGCTTGATATGCTCAGATGCTTTTGCTATTGTAGCCATATCTTTTCCTGTTTAATACGTTTATATTATTGTGCTATTGCCCCAAAGAGGTATCGGGGTGTTAACCCTGATTGGTGGGTGCAGGGAGAGAGTCACTTCCTGCTCAGGGTTCTTAGGGGCAGATGCCACTGAGCGGGGCGGTCAAGGGGGAGGGTCACCCCCTTGCGAGGTTCCATAGGGCAAGCAGCCCTTGGTGGGTTCTTAGGGCAAAGCCCTGAGTCCCTCGGAAGAGCCCACAACTACGAAAGCGAAGCTCGTAGTTATAGTGGGCTATATCAAGGGCAAGCCCTTTATCTCCCTGCACGCATGTCACGAAGTACTAACCTTTCTTGCGCTGAATGAGTTTCCAACGGAGATTAGGCAAATTTCCCACATAGTGTGATTCTTCTTCATCGCATATCTCCAGGCCTAATTTGTCAACGAGTGATTGAACAGCAGAGTTCCGTCTTATCATGTCTGCCAGGATCTCGTGAGAGGTAGCTTTCATTAGGAAGAAGTCTGCAATGTCAAGACCTGCCTCACGATGCTCGTCTGCGGCTTGCTGCTCTATCACATCAGACATAATGACCCGTTTGCAGATGAACTTCAGAACTTGTGTTTTCTTCTGCCACTTATCCCAACCGCCGAGATCAGGAAAGAGAACTACCGTTCGTCCTCGGAGTACTTGCATCGTTTTCTCATTGAAACAGCCATCCATGCCGCCAGTGGCCAGCCATACGAAATCTGGCATGAAGTGTGCCATGACGAGAGCCGTCTTCTCACTTTCCACAAGGGCAACGATTGCTGTGGGTCTTTGACGAAGCTGATACTCACCAAACAGGCACTGAACCAGATGGAAGTCTTGCAACTTCAGTTCTGAGTGTGCCCATGTGACTTGACTTGTTGGCTTTTTGATGCGGTGGCCTGTCTCGCGATTATAACCCATCAGCTTACCACCGCGTACATTGCCGTTGAAGTCAATCTGCCAGAAGACCGTACATCCGCCCCACTTATGTCCTGTCCCTACAAAATACAACTGGAACAAACGTTTGGTTTCTTCTTTGCCGAAGATGCTACACAGATAGGCATGTAGAGGATTCATATCAAATCTGGCGATACTCTTCTGCACAATCTCATAGGGAATCAGCGACGGTTTCATGGGCTTGGGTTTCTCTTTCCCTATTGTTGATTTCGCCACGTTATTATATATATGGGTGTTGTCATCCTTCCAATCCTTGGGTGCCTTGTCTGGATTATCATGGAAGTAGTCCTTGGGAGTGTAGTGATAACCACAACTGTGCTCATGGTCGCAACGGCCTACCGTGTCAGGAAACTCAATGATACCCTCTTCATCCACATAGCGGGTGAAGCAGCGTTTCCTCTTACACTCAGGGCAGGTGATTTTGCTACCATGCTTGTACTTCTGTAGATGGAACCTGAAATCACTCATCGCTACCTCCTTCCTGTGCACCGCTTGCACTCTGCACTTCTGCACTTTGCACTTCCTTTTCACTGGAGGATTCTGACGAGTCTGAATCCGAAAGTGCAGAAGTGCATTGTGCAGAAGTGAAATCATGCACTATCTTGGAATAGACTCCCTGCTTAACCCTTATCACTGTAGGATGGCTGGACTCGCATAGTCTTTTGAGAGAACTATAGACAGTACGGCGTGAAAGCCCTATACTCATAGCAGCTGCCTCTGCATCGGCTGAGGTGAAGGTATCGCCAACAAACTCCAACCAATCATCGCTGCTCTTTGAATTGGGCTCAGTGATGGTGCAAGCCTTTACCCGCTGATAGGACTCCTCAAAATAGTTTATCAGACTTATCGCTCCCTTAACAGAAATCAGATCTATGGCATCCATCTGGCACTCTCCAGCCGACCAGCGTATCACCTGAAGGATAAGAGCCAGACGGGCTGCATTGCCGTTGAGTTTCATTTGGCGGCTCTCTACCTCATTGTCATCCTCAATGGCATTCACCCTGTCAATAATCTCATTATTCCAGCAATAGAAGTAGTTTCTGGCATCCTTCGTCATCTCCAGCACCTTCGGATTAGCGGTAACCCCATCTTCACAGAGTTGGAAGGGGATATTCAGTACCTTGTTGACATACCATGACCACGTATTCATGGTGTCAGGGTGCTGTTTCTGGTCTATACCCAACTGCCATTCAGGAATTTTCTTGTTCTTGGGGAATACGAACAGGAAACGGTCGGTCAGTCCGTTGGCAACATACTCCTTCCTGAATATCTCATTAAGGATATTGGTCTGTACACCACCTATCAGGTTGATACAAGGACGGGGGATACTCATCGGAAAAGCCTCTGTCTTCCTTACAGCCTTTATCGGCTGGCCACTATAAGCAGACAGCAAATCCTCTATCAGATTGCTCTTTGCACTATAGCGCTTTACAGAATTGAACAGTGCTACCACCTCATCAACAAGTAGTACTATGCCACGAGGGTTGTCGTAATGGATGCTTAACATGGCCTCTGGGGTGAAGTCGGAAATGATGGTCTGTACCAGACGAGGCTTCTCCATCGGTTCCTTCACCTCGCCATCCTTCTTTGCTAACTGCTGCTGGGCATATAGGTCATACTCCTTATGTGCCTTGTCGAGCAACAGACGGTCGTTCTCGCGGATGGGCTGATAAAGGAAACCTAATGGCGGAGTCTTGCCAAGTCCCGGCCTTCCTACCAATATCATAAAGAGGGCGCAACTGCTAACCCAGTTACCTTTAATCTTCACATGGTAGGTATTACCAATGGCTGTAGCATAGGCAGAGAGAATGATGGAAGCCGTGTATTCCATGTTGTAGTTCTCGTAAGTTACCAGATCATAGATAATCTTCTGTATGCGCTCAGGGAACACATCCATAGGAAAGCCAGTTTCAGCAACTCCTTCCACTTGTGCATGGATTTGGTTAACCAGATGGTCAGTATCAATCACCATACATCACCTCCTTTCCGCTCTGGTAAGTTTGGATTGGTGGCAAAAGCTTCATAATGGAATTTGCGCAGGAACTTGTTTACATCGTCTTGCGTATACCAATACTTATCGCCTTCACGCGAATAGCCTATATAGCCATTGTCACGTAACTTCTTTAAGTACCTATCCTTAACTTGAAGCAAGTCCATCAGTTCCTTATTGCTATAGAGTTGACGTGTGCATACCTGCTTCGCTCTGACAGGAGAATCTTCTTTTCCTGCCAGGATTGAGAGGATCTTTTCTAAAAGTTCCTTCTCAGAAAAATCACTTGTTTTTTTCTTCATGTTAAAAATGCTATGGCTCCAGAGCTTGATTGCACACTCAAGTCCTTTGCCGATTATTATTATGCAGAGCAATTGTGCACTTGCGTCTGCGTTTATCGGCGGCAAAGGTACCTATATTGCCATAGACACGGTGTTAGCCTGAATTTGGCTAACACTGCATAACATGTTAGGATGGTATTAGGATGAAGTTAGGATGAAGTTATCCAAAGGCTCATAACTCCCTGATTATAAATAAAAAGAGTAGCTAATACAGCTACTCAAAATAATTCATCGATTTTGTCACTTCCCTGTGGTACAGGGCTGTCTTTTCTGTTTTGTCGAGACTGCGCTAAGTCCGTTACTTCAAACAATTCATTCAAGTCGGACTCTGGAAAGAACTCTGTTCGACCAAATTTCCAAAAGGTCTTATCTTCTATTCGATCATATTTGGGTCTATCCTCGCAGTAAATTCTTCCACACATGTAAGCTAAAAGAACCTTAGACTGTTTCCACATGTAATGGTCGCCATTCTCTGTCATTAGTCCCGCCTCTATTGCCTTTGAGAATATATCACGAGCAACTTCGGTATCAAGTCTTGGGGGAAGTTGGACTTTTTCTTTATCTTCATTTACTCCATCATTATCCGCTTGATCACTATCTTCTTCAGAGTTTTCTTCTATCTGCGATTCTGATGAGATTTTTAAAACAGAATCTTTCTTTTGCATTGCCGCATGAACCTTTTCCGCATTACAAGCAAAAATGGCAGAACAAATAAAAGAGAGAATTATGGAATATACTGCGATTTGA
>Ga0256404_1001931_pt1 | contig 47622 bp, 45 predicted proteins | sample RumenRJG_01DNA_FD_185990 | JGI IMG/M metagenome (GOLD analysis project Ga0256404, IMG submission 185990) | Bovine rumen microbial communities from Lethbridge, Alberta, Canada - RJG_01 | ecosystem: Host-associated > Mammals > Digestive system > Stomach > Rumen | place: Canada: Alberta | collected... | reverse complement strand
AAATAGAGAAAACTACTATTTCTGCCCAACTGAACCGTTACTGAATAATTCCAAAAAAATAAGGATTATGTTGCAAGAGAAAATCAAAGAAGGTATAATTAAAGTAGAGAAGGCTCACCTTTTAAGGTGTAAGAATGTATAAAAAGGAGAAAGAAGAATGAGTGTTATAATGGATGAAGTAGTTCGTGATATTAAGGTTTTGCAGTCAAGATTTGAGTTTGCACAATTTGGTGAAAAAAAACTATTAAACAGAGGTGATTTTAGTATTTGCCTAACAGCAGTACATTCTATTTTATCAAAAACAAAACCAGTAGGGCTTGCTCCAACAGATAATCCCAATATGGAAAAATTAAAAGAACACCTGGAGCATAAAACCAGAGGAGGAAAAGACAGACAAAGCGTTGTAGAATACCTTGCGAAAGTTAGACATTATGGTTGTGGTCGAAGATATTTTGATTTTTGGAGTAACTGGAATAATCAACCAACTTTCAATATTGACGAATTAAAAGAAGAAAATAGAAAGCGTTTTGAAGAATTAATGACATTTGCACATTACTTTGAAGAAATTGTGGGATCAAAGGGATTTATAGCCTGGGATGTTGCAGAAAGCATTCAAATTGCACGCGAAGCTTATTTGTGTGGATACATAGATGAAAGACTTGCGGGTGAAATTATTGCTGATTTTAGTTCAATGGCTTTAAAAACATATAATGACTGGACAGACTTTGCATTAAGTTATGTATGTGGAGGTTGCTATTTTATATATGAAAATACAGGAAATGAAGAAGAAGTTAAAAATATGTGCAAGACTATTCTAGATGCATTAGAGCAATTGTTTTTTTCTGAACATAATGATATTTGGGCAAAATATGCATGGTATAAACCAAAAAATTATTTTAATGGTTTTAAACCAGAAAAGGAGCTTGCAAGTACAAAATTAGGTTGTTATGTAACAGATCGCATTAGTATGGATGGGCAGCCAATCCAATATGCGGAAAAGCAACTTCCAAATCCAGAATATCCAGATTCAGGCTGGAAGTTTATGGCAGGTGACGAAACAGTGGAGTATTTGGGTGATGCAAATAATATTGGTATTTTTACCTTAAATCACATTGTAAATTATGATGAAACACTTCTTCCAATCTTAGATGCACCAGTTGGAAGCGTATATATACGAAATGAAATGGGAGATTTTGTTCTGCGAGAAAATAAACAAAACAATTAAAAGAATTATCATTAGAAAGCAGGTAAAGTTTAGAATCACTTTACCTGCTTTTATAAGATTATTCACAACTAAAATAGGCATGTAATAATTTGGTTAATGCGGATTCATCTTGAACACCACCGGCTTCTCTGGCAGAATGCATGGCTAGAAGAGGAATACCGATATCTACAGTTTTCATTGGTAACCAAGCAGATGTAATACTTCCTAATGTACCACCACCTGGAATATCAGAGCGATTTGCGAACTTTTGATATGGTATTGCATATGTTTCGCAAATTTGTTGTATAATACCAATCGCTTCTGTATCTGTAGCGTAACGTTGATTGCTGTTCCATTTTATTACAATACCCTCGTTTAATTTTGAGAAGTTTGTAATGTCATTTTTTTCTGGATGATTTGGATGTAGAGCATGTGCTACATCCGCAGAAATCATGAAGCTCTTATGTAAGGTATTGTCAAAACCCTTGTCAGAAGAGAAAAAGGAAGTATAAATCTTTTTTAAAAGAGTGTGCATGCTTAAAGAATCAGCACCTTGTTTTGTACGACTTCCAATCTCTTCATTATCCAAAAATCCACATAACATAATGTCCTTTTTATGATTGTCTATGGTTGCAATTGCATTTAATGATGCGTAAACAGAAGTAAGATTATCTAAACGCGGACTGGAGTAGAATTCTTTTTGGGCTCCTAAAAGGCAACCCTTTTCGCAATTATAAACACTTAAATCATAATCTAAAATATGATCTTTCGGTTCTTTGATTTCGTTTGATAAAATATCTAAAAAATCAGGTATATTTTTATCATCATGAGTAGTTGTCATAGAAAAAAGTGGCATCATATCAATTTGCTTATTTAGTTCTACCCCCTTGTTAATGGATCGATTCATATGGATTGCTAAATTTGGAATGGTCAAAATAGGTCTTTCAAAGTCCACAAGTTTTGTATTTGGATTAAAAATAGAATCCGAATTTTTTAATGTGACTTTACCTGCTAAAGACAAAGGCCGATCCATCCAGGTATTCAAAATGGCACCACCATAAGTTTCTACATTTAACTTCCAATATCCCCTTTCTTTTAAATCAGGGTTGGGTTTGATACGAAAGCCTGGATGGTCTGTATGTGATACACAGATTCGAAAGCTACTTTTCTCTGTTATGTTTTTTGGTAGTCGAAAAGCGAAGAGTGATGTACCAAATAAATCCGTAACATAAGATTTTCCAGCTTCTAATTTCCAATTCTCACCAAAATTGAGTTCTTCAAAACCGGCCTTTTGCAATTTGTTTTTTGTTGTCTGAACAACATGATATGGCGAAGTTGCTTTACTTATAAAATCTAAAAATGTATTTGTTGTTTCATTATTCATTGTTGTGTTCATGATGTCCCTCCCATATAACGATAAAAAATTAAAAAATACCTATTTGTACTACGTTTCATCAATATTATTTTAGCGAATGCAAGTATAATGTGCAACAGGAATATAAATCACTGCCATTTTCTTGAGAAAATACTTTTGCATACCTATAAAATACCGTTTTTTCTTGTAAAGTTTATATTTCAATGGTAAAATTTAAGTATATGTCATGTTTTGTCAGATTAATTTTGACTAAAAATGACAAAAACAACAATGAATTGACATGAAAAAGAACGATTTATATGTTTTACTATAAGAAAAATATTCAAATAGTTCAAAAAGGGAGTTTGCAAAATCATGAAACAATTTACAAAAAAGATACTTGCAGGAGTACTTGCTTCTGCTATGTTAGCGGGTACAACACTGACAGTTGAAAGAATACAGAAACCTACCTCTATTTATGCAGAAGATACTTCACATTGGTATTCACAAAAAGGATGGACCTATAATGGAAAAACACTTACCTCATTATGTTATATTTCTTCCTATGCTATGATTTTGAAATCTATGGGATATGATGCGGATCCGGTTTCTGTGTATGTGGCAAATGGAAAAAGCAATTATTGTAATCACAGCTTAATTGCAAAAGCATTTGGCGTTGATGCAACAAGTGAAACAGGTTCTATTGCATCAAAATCGCAGACAGAAAAGCAAAAATTTATAAAAGATCTTCTTGCTAAATATCCACAAGGTGTTATTGTTGGAGGCAATTATGGTGGTGGAACACATTACATCGTTGCAAAAAAAGTAGAAAAAGACACTATTTATTTTGATGATTCTGCATACGAAACGGAAAAGCAGGGATGTTGTATACCTGTTTCTCAAATATATAAACTTTCTTGGTCTGCAATTACGACGTATCGTGTAATTAAGGAAAAGGCAAGTGCAACAAATACGCCTTCTCCGACAGTTTCGCCAAAAATAACTGCATCACCACAGGTTACGACATCAGTTGCTGTAACTTCAAAACCATCCATAACACAAATTCCAAAAGCGACGGAAATTCCAAATGCAAAACCAGCTTCTACATACAATCCTTTAGGAAAATATGCGGTGCCAACAAGAACTATATATTATAAATCTTCAGTTATGAAAGGAAACGATGTAAAATGGGTAGAGGCTTCTCTTAAAAAGCTTGGCTATTCCATTAAAGTAGATGGAAAATTTAGTAAAGCAGATGCAACAATTGCCAAAAAGTATCAAAAGAAACGAAGCTTGGCCGCGGATGGGCATGTTGGGAAAAAGACATTGCAAAAGCTTATCAAGGATATAGAAATTGCGGTTACTAAAGTAGGAAAGGTAAAAGAGTTAGAACTGACAGAAAACCAAGTGCAAAAATCTTCTAAAGCATCTGAAAAAGATCGAGTATTATCAGTTCGTTGGAAAAAAGTATCAAATGCCAGTGGTTATGTTTTAGTATATGCTAGTAACAAGACGTTTTCTGCAAGCAGCAAAGTGCAAAAAAAGGGAACAAGCCTTTCAATATCAAATTTGGAGAAGGAAAAAACCTATTATTTTAAGGTACGTGCATTCAAAACGGTAAATGGGACAAAAGTATATGGAGCATATAGTGATATAAAAAAGATTAAAATTTCATAGTAATATTATCCAAAAAATAAAGCATAAAAATAGTAATTTTTATATTTTTCTTGTTTCTATTCGCTTTTTCCGTTATAATAGTTTTTGAGAAATCATATAGGTAAATAGAAAGAGCATTAAGATAACGAAAAGGATAAAATATTATGTGAATAAGATTTCTTTATTATTGGAAGGCTCTAAACATAACAAGGAGGACGAAAATGGAAAAAATTAAGATGACAACACCATTAGTTGAGATGGATGGAGACGAAATGACTAGAATTCTGTGGAAAATGATCAAGGATGAATTATTACTTCCTTTTGTTGATTTGAAAACAGAGTATTATGATTTAGGACTAGAGCATCGTAATGCAACAGATGATCAGGTTACAATTGATTCCGCCGAAGCAACAAAGAAGTATGGTGTAGCAGTTAAATGTGCTACCATTACTCCAAATGCTGCAAGAATGAAGGAATATACATTAAAGGAAATGTGGAAAAGTCCAAACGGAACAATTCGTGCTATTCTAGATGGAACTGTTTTTCGTGCTCCAATTGTTGTAAAAGGAATTGAACCATGTGTTAAAAATTGGAAAAAGCCAATTACAATTGCCAGACATGCGTATGGTGATGTTTATAAGGGTAGTGAGATGAAAATTCCTGGCGCAGGAAAAGCTGAAATCGTATTTACTGGTGAAGATGGAACAGAAATAAGAGAATTGATTCATAACTTTACTGGTTCTGGTATTGTACAGGGTATGCACAATCTGAATTCTTCTATTACTAGTTTTGCAAAAAGCTGCTTTAATTATGCATTAGATACAAAGCAGGATTTATGGTTTGCAACAAAGGATACTATTTCTAAGAAGTACGATCATACATTTAAAGATATTTTCCAGGAAATTTTTGATGCAGAATATGCAGATAAATTTGAAAAAGCAGGTATCACATATTTCTATACATTGATTGATGATGCGGTTGCACGCGTTATGAAGTCCGAAGGTGGCTATATTTGGGCATGTAAGAACTATGATGGAGATGTTATGAGTGATATGGTTTCTTCTGCATTTGGTTCTTTAGCAATGATGACTTCTGTATTAGTGTCGCCAGAAGGAAATTACGAATACGAAGCTGCTCATGGTACAGTACAAAGACATTATTACAAACATTTAAAGGGTGAGGAAACTTCTACAAACTCTGTAGCAACTATTTTTGCATGGACAGGTGCTTTAAGAAAACGTGGCGAATTAGATAATAATACAGAATTGCAAAAATTTGCAGACAAATTAGAAGAAGCTACTATTGCAACAATAGAAAATGGAACAATGACAAAAGATTTAGCTTTGATTACAACATTAAAAGATGTAAATGTAGTAAATAGTCAGAATTTCATTTTAGCTATCAGAAAAACTTTAGAGGAAATGTTATAAAATATTTATTTGTATAAAAGTAGAGTAATTAGGATATAGATATACTCTGTTTGATAAATATAGAAAGGCGAAATACATTTATATCTGTAAGGTAGCTGTGTGCAGAGCACGCACAAGTAACCCAAAGAAATAAGTGTATTTCGCTTTTTACATTATGCTTTGGAAAGATTTCTAAATATGTGTAATTTGCATAATAGGATGATAGAAAAACAAAGAAATGTAAGAGTAAGATTTTTAGTACAGAAATAAGGGGTGGATAATTATGTCAAAAAACAAGAGCAATCCAAAAAATGAATTGATTGCTGTATCTGTACCAATTGTTGAAGAAAAAGAAGCATCTGCTAAAAAAAGTAAAACGAAAAAAGTGCATCATCCGTTACAAGATTTTATGTGGAAAGGAATTATGTGTTTTCTTGTCATTGTGGCCAGTGTATTGTGCGCATTGATTTTTTTACGTATTTCAGACGTAATGAAAGCGGTACATGCATTGATGAGAATTTTACAGCCTATCATAGTAGGGCTAATTTTTGCATATTTACTGAATCCAATTATGAAATGGTTTGAAAAAATATTTTTTAAACTTACCAAGAAAAAAGAAACTGATTTAAAGGCGAAAAGACGAATACGTTCTATTAGTCTCTTATTGTCGGTTGTCTTTGCTATAGTACTTATTACTGTTATAATCTATTCAATATTACCAGATTTAATAGCAAGTGTAACAAATCTGGTTCGAGAAATGCCTGGAAGAGTAAATGCATTTTCTACTTGGATTGGTAGTTTGTCAATCAATGAAAAGTATGATGATTTGATACAACAGGCAATTATATCTGCAGAGACATATATTGAAAATTGGATAAAGACAGATTTATTAGGAAAGATGGATACGTTCTTTTCCAAAATTACAATCGGAGTTGTCGGTGTAATTAATGTATTGGAAAATGTATTTATCGGTCTAATTGTATCGATATATGTTTTATCTACAAAAGAAAAGTTTAAAGGACAGACAAAGAAATTATTATATGCAATTTTTCCAAAAAAAACAACAGAAGGTATTTTGGAATTAGCAAGAGATAGTGATAGAATTTTTCTTGGTTTTCTATCTGGTAAAATAATTGATTCTTGTATTATTGGTGTTTTATGTTTTATTATTTTATCAATATTGAAGATCCCATATACACTCATTGTAAGTGTGATTGTTGGTGTGACAAACATTATTCCCTTTTTTGGTCCATATATTGGAGGTGTACCAAGTGCAATACTGATTTTTTTGGCAAATCCTAAGGCTGGAATTATTTTTGTTATTATTATTGTCATTTTACAACAATTGGATGGAAACTTTATTGGTCCAAAAATTTTAGGTAATTCAACTGGGTTATCCGCTTTTTGGGTAATTTTTGCAATTATGTTAGGTTCTGGCCTATTCGGTTTTCTTGGAATGATATTTGGTGTACCTACTTTTGGTGTTATCTATCATATTATCAAAAAGGTAGTAAATCGCAATTTGGAAAGGAAAAACCTCCCGACTAGCTCTAAGGTATACGAAAGTGCAGGAAGTATTGAACCATTAGGAGAACAGGAATATATTGAAAAGTAATAGGAGAAAATGTAAATGACAAATCAAATTATATTGGCATCTGGTTCGCCAAGGCGTAAGGAAATTTTAAAGCAAGCTGGATTAAACTTTAAAGTTATACCAAGTAAGAAAGAGGAGATAACCTCGTTTACAGAACCAGAAAAAATAGTAGAGGAATTAGCCTTTATAAAAGCAGATGATATCAAAACACAGGCTCCAGAAAATTCAATTATCATTGGAGCAGATACTATTGTGTGTAACCAAGGAGCGATTCTTGGAAAACCAAAGAATAAACCAGAGGCTATACAAATGCTTCTGAATTTGCAGGGACATGAACATAGTGTCTATACGGGTGTTTGTATTATTTTGAAACAAGGAAATCAAATAAAAGTCAGAAAATTTGCAGAATTAACAAGGGTAAAAGTGGCATCACTTTCTAAAGAGAAGATAGAAGAATATTGTTATACTGGTGAACCAATGGATAAAGCTGGTGCTTATGCGATACAAGGGTTGTTTGCAAAATACATAGAAGGTATTGTTGGTGATTATTATAATGTTGTAGGTTTTCCAATTGCACGTTTTTGGAAAGAAATGGAAGAATTAGGAGTTTCTATTTAAGTAAACTGGTCGTTCATCTTAAAAATTGGTTATCTGTCTTAAAATCCAAATTTTTTCTTCTTTTTATGTATAATAGGATTTGTAAAAAACAGCACAAAGGAGAACATGCAGGGATGATATTACAAGTCTTATTAACGATTATCACACAGAGTCTAGCATATTTTTATTTATGTTTTAGAAGAAAAAAAGAGGAAACGAAAAGAAAAAATATTGTAATAGGATACTTGGTAACATTATGTTTTACCATTATTTTTGCCAATATTGCCAGACAAAGAACAACAGATTTATTACAATACACAAGATTACTTACCTTGTATCAAATTTTGTATTGTGTTGCTGTTGTAGATGCAGAAATAAAAATAATACCTAATACACTTCTTTTTTGTGGCGGATTATTTCAAACATTTTTTTTGTTGATAGAGTGTTTGAAAAATAGTACTGCTGTAAAAACAGTTTTTATACCATCTTTAATAGGTGGTATGCTCAGTATTGGTATTTTATCCTGTGTTTATTGGTTGTCGAAACAGGCAATTGGATTTGGAGATGTAAAATTAATGGGTATGATTGGATTTTATTCTGACTATTTCTGTTCTTTTTCGGTGCTGTTTTTTGCTTTATTATTTGCAACAATTTATGCATTTTATTTACTTGGTTGCAAAAAAAAATCAAAAAAGGAGCCTTTTCCGTTTGCTCCATTCATTCTATTTGGCTATTGTCTTTCTATTTTTCTATTAAAATAGCCTATCTAAAAAGACCATATTCATTTATTGAATATGGTCCTTGTCTTTAAATACGTCATATTTTTTATTCTACTGTAACAGATTTTGCTAAATTACGTGGCTGATCCACATTTAATCCTCGGCTGACAGCAGCATAATAAGCAATATATTGTAAAATAACAGCAGTGCCAAAAGGCGTAAATAAATCATTCATTTCTGGTAACATAATATGGTAATCACAAAGCGATGCATCTACATGTGCGTCTGCATTGGTAATTAAAATAACTCTGGCACCGCGAGAACGTACTTCACGTATATTAGAAATCATTTTTGCATAAACATCTTGCTGGGTTGCTAACGCAACCACTGGAACGTTATCTGTAATAAGTGAAATTGTACCATGTTTTAATTCACCAGCTGCATATGCTTCTGAATGAATATAACTTATCTCTTTTAATTTTATAGATCCTTCGCAGGAGAGTGCATAATCCAACCCACGTCCGATAAAGAATAAGTCCTCTGTTTTTTTTAGTTTTTTTGCAATGCTTTTTATTTCATCATCATAATCCAACAGTTCGTCTACTGTTTTTATCGTATTTTCTAATGTTTTAACTAAATTTTTTACATCTTTTTCTGTAAATTTACCTTTGGCATAAGCAAAGCGGAATGCGATCAAATACATAATAGATAATTGTACTGTATATGCTTTTGTGCTTGCTACAGCAATTTCCGGACCAGCATGTGTATATAACACGTAATCACTTTCTCTAGCGATAGAAGATCCTTTGACATTTACTACAGATAATGTTTTCGCTTTTCTTTCTTTTGCTAATCGTAGTGCGGCCAATGTATCTGCAGTTTCTCCCGATTGTGAAATCGTAATCACTAAAGTATGTTCATCAAGAATCGGATCTTGATAACGAAATTCAGAGGCTATATCTACAGTAACTGGAATGCGTACAAAACGCTCAATTAAATTTTTTCCAATTAGCCCCGCATGCATTGCTGTACCACAAGCGGTAATGATTACTCTGTTGACATCTGTAAATAGACTATCTGGAACATTATCTTCTGTAAAATCAGGCAATCCTTCCACAATACGTGGCCCTATGGTTTTTCTTAATGCTTCCGGTTGCTCATGAATTTCTTTTAACATAAAATAATCATATCCACCTTTTCGAGCAGAAGCAACATCCCAGTTTACATGTAACATTTTAGGTTCTACAACCTGATGTTCCATATTCGTAACTGTAATTCCGTCTTCCGTTAATCGTGCAATATGATGTTCTGGCAATACAAAATAATCTTTTGAATATTTTAATAGAGCAACCATATCCGAAGCAATAACAGAGCCTTTTTCTGTACTTGTTGCTACTAATGGACTGCCAGAACGAATAGCATAAATAACGCCCGGATAATCTTCAAACATAATGCAAAATGCATAAGCACCCTCTAATTTTGCAACCGCTTTTTTTATAGCCTTAATTGGATTTCCATCATAACAGTCATTGATTACCATAGCTGCAATTTCTGTATCTGTCTGTGAAACAGGTTCCTGTCCTTTTTTCCGAAATTCCTCTTCCAATTTTTTATAATTTTCAATGATTCCATTATGAATCAATGTTACACACCCATACGTATGTGGGTGCGAATTTGTAGTAGATACACCACCATGTGTTGCCCAACGTGTATGACCAATGCCACAGGTTGTAGTATCCTCCTGAACAAGTTTCTTTACTTCCTCACATAATTGAGAAACCTTGCCTTCTTTTTTTATAGTACGAATCTTATCCTTTGTAAAATATGCAATTCCCGCACTATCATATCCTCGATACTCTAACTCTTGAAGACCCTCCGTTAACACTTTTTTGGCATCTAATTTACCTGTAAAGCCAATAATTCCACACATAAACATAAACTCCTTTTTTTATTTAGGTTATACAGATATTGTTTTTCAGTTACCTGACAGTTTATCCATATATCACGCATCCCATAATACGAAAGGGCATCCGCCGAAAATTCGATACTCCCTTTACCTCGTCCACCATTCTTAAGATAGAATAGCCTGTAATCATACAAATATTTAAACAGGAATCGTTTAACCACGGGCATTCATAAAATGCCCCAACATACAAATTGACTAAAGTATTCTTTTGGGCTGAACGGTTACCAAAAATATTGGTAGTAATAACAGGAATATCCTATTTTTTCTGGTTCTGGCGCTAATAAGCATTTCTGCAGTTATTTACATAACCGATTCAAATGTAACATATTTTTTCTTAAAAAGCAATGCATTCATAGTTAGGAAGTCAATTCAATTAATTGTTGTTACGATTCACAAACTAGTATTTGCAAAATACTACGCATTCAAGAAGAACAAAAAAAGAGAGTATACAGCAAACATGAGCTGTATACTCTCTTGATTTAGAAAGAAAAAGATTATTTATTATTTTTCTCTGCTTCAGCCATTTTCATAGCACGTACTTTTAAAGATAATCCAAATAAATTGATAAATCCATCTGCATCATGATGATCGTATAAATCACCAGTTGTAAAGGATGCAAGATTTTCATTATAAAGTGAATATGGAGAAGTTGTACCTGCCTTGATAATATTTCCCTTGTATAATTTGAATTTAACTTCACCAGTTACATATTTTTGTGTAACTTCGATAAATGCCTGTACAGCTTCACGCAAAGGTGTAAACCATTTTCCTTCGTATACGATTTCAGCAAATTTATTTGCCATATCTTTCTTTACAGCATATGTATCACGATCCAAAATCAATTCTTCTAACTGCTGATGTGCTTCCATTAAAATTGTTCCACCAGGAGTTTCGTATACACCTCTTGATTTCATTCCAACTACACGGTTTTCTACAATATCAACAATACCAATACCATGTTTACCGCCAAGTTCATTTAATGCAGTAATGATTTCAGAAACTTTCATCTTCTTGCCATTTAATGCAACTGGAACACCTTTTTCAAATTGCATAGTAACATATTCGCCTTCTTCAGGTGCTTTTTCAGGAGTATTACCTAATACTAATAAATGATCATAGTTTGGCTCATTTGCAGGATCCTCTAATTCAAGACCTTCGTGTGAGATGTGCCATAAGTTTCTATCACGGCTATAGCTTGAGTCAGCTGAGAAAGGTAGGTTGATTCCGTGTTTTTGACAGTATTCAATTTCAGCTTCACGAGAATCCATCTGCCATGTATCTAGTCTCCATGGTGCAATGATTTTAATATCTGGAGCTAAGGCCTTAATACCAAGCTCAAAACGAATTTGGTCATTTCCCTTACCAGTAGCACCATGACAAATTGCTACTGCATTTTCCTTTCTTGCAACTTCGACTAATTTTTTTGCAATAACAGGACGAGCCATTGATGTTCCTAATAAATATTTGTTTTCATAAACAGCATTTGCCTGTACACAAGGAACGATATAATCATCACAAAATTCATCTACTACATCTTCAATATACAATTTAGATGCGCCAGATAATTTAGCACGCTCCTCTAAACCGTCCAATTCTTCACCTTGACCGCAATTGATACAGCAGCAGATGACATCATAATCATAATGTTCCTTTAACCATGGAATAATAGCTGTAGTATCAAGTCCACCTGAATACGCTAAAACAACCTTTTCTTTCATAACTAACTACCTCCGTTTGCATTTTATAAATGTTTTACTATTCATGCAGATGTATAAATATGCATCTACAAATAAAACAATTTTCCTTGAAATGTTTATAAATAATTCTTATTTAATATATAACAAAATAAAAAATTATTCAAGTATTACTTTTGAGGAAACGATACCTTTTTTATCGGTTTGTATATATAGAATTGATTGCATGCCAAAAAATAAAAAAGATTTAGTTCTGCATATTGCAATAAAAAAGTATCGGATTATAATAATTAGCATAGGCTTTAATTTTAATTTTTATTTTTTCACATAAAATGCTTCAAAAAGGATAGCAGAAGCCGTCTGATGTATGCTTAAATACAACTGCTTATTCCTTTTTGCAAATAAGTCTGAAATTGTAAAAAAATAACTATTAATTTGTAGTATTAGACAAGAAAAGTTGTTATAAAAAAGGAAAGAAAAAATAACGGAAAAAAGCAAAAACAGGGATTGCATAAAAATTAAAAAAGTTGTATAATTATTAAAACTTAAAAGGAAGCGAAGAATCGGGAAGTTAAAATTCCTGAATTACGAATTAAAGGAGGATTTCCTATGCAGATTCGTGCCATGAAAGCGGAAGATTACCCCAAAATGTATAAATTATGGAATAGCATAGAAGGTTTTGGTATCCGCGCAATTGATGATTCAGAAGAGGGAATTACACGTTTCCTCAAAAGAAACCCTACAACAAGCGTTGTTGCAGAAGAGGATGGAAAGATTATTGGAACTATTTTATGCGGGCATGATGGAAGGACCGGATGTTTCTATCATGTATGCGTGCAGCGTGATTATCGGAAACATGGAATTGCTACTAAAATGGTTCAATATTCTTTAAATGCACTGAAAAAGGAAAAAATTAGTAAAGCAAGTTTGGTTGCGTTTTCTGAAAATAAAATTGGAAATGCCTATTGGCATGAATTAGGTTGGATTGAACGTAACGATTTAAATTGTTATGATTATATTCTTAATGAAAATAATCTAGTACATTTCAATTCAGATTAAGATGTTTATACATCTGAATCATTATAGAAAAATAAAATAAGATGTACTCTCGGAGTCTCTTTGTGCCTGATTTTGCAAAATGGTTTTTTGTCAGCTATGCACAAATTTATGAGGCGTACGTGGAGCGTACGTTGATTAAATTTGTGTATAGCTGGCGGAAAAACAGTTGCAAAAGTGGGTGCAAGGGAGATTCCGAGAGTACATTAAGAAACAAGGGAGGTATATTTTTTATGAAAAAAATAGATGGTGGAGTAACAGCTGCAAAAGGATTTATGGCTACATCAACAGCTGCGGAGATTAAATATAAGGGAAGAGATGACATGGCGTTGGTATATAGTGTAGTACCTGCGAAAGTTGCTGGTGTATTTACTAAAAATGTTGTAAAAGCAGCGCCAGTACAATGGGACCGCGATATTGTGAAAAAAGAGGAATTCGCGCAAGCAGTTGTATTAAATAGCGGTATTGCAAATGCTTGCACCAGTAAGGAAGGATTAAGCATTAATGAACAAATGGCACAGGCAGTTGCAACTGCACTGGATTTACCATTACGCTCTGTTTTGACAGCTTCCACTGGTGTTATCGGTATGCAGATTCCAATAGAACGAGCTGTAAATGGAATCCGTACAATGAGTAAGCAGTTAAATGAAGATCTCGAGGCTGGAAATGCTGCTGCAAAAGCGATTATGACAACTGATACGATATCGAAAGAATGTGCTGTTCAATTTGAAATTGATGGCAAAACTATAACAATTGGTGGTATGTCTAAAGGTTCTGGAATGATTCATCCGGACATGGCTACTATGCTATGTGTTATCACAACAGACCTTGCAATTTCCAAAGAACTATTACAAGAAGCCGTTCGTACAGATGTAGTTTCCTCTTTTAATATGATTTCCGTAGATCGTGATACCTCTACAAACGATAGTATGATTGTATTAGCAAATGGAAAAGCAGAAAATCCGGAAATAACTAAAAAAGATGAAAATTATAAAACATTTTGTGATGCATTAGCTGCTGTAACACATACATTGGCAAAAATGATGGCAGGAGATGGAGAAGGCGCTACAAAATTATTTGAAACAATAGTTATGAATGCAAAGACAAAACAAGACGCCATCACACTTAGTAAATCTGTTATTACATCTAATTTGGTAAAAACCGCTGTATACGGAAGTGATGCAAATTGGGGAAGAATTATTTGTGCATTGGGATATTCTGGTGTAGAATTTAATCCAGAAATTGTAGATTTATATATTGAAAGTAATGGACAGCGTATAAAACTTTTTGAAAATGGAATGGCAACTAACTATAGCGAAGAAGAAGCAACAAAAATTTTATCCGCAGAACATGTTACAGCAATTGCTGATATGAAACAAGGAACAGAAACAGCAACGGCTTGGGGATGTGATTTGACATATGATTATGTAAAAATCAATGGAGACTATCGTTCATAAAAGAAAGAAATATTAATCACTAGAGAAAGGAAACAAAGAAACAATGGAGTCAAAAGAAATGGAACAAATTTTAATCAAAGCAGAAACACTAATTGAGGCATTGCCATATATTCGTGATTTTAATAACAAGAAAGTTGTAGTCAAATATGGCGGAAGTGCCATGATTGATAAAACATTAGAAGAAAGTGTTATTAAAGATGTTGCTTTATTAAAATTAGTTGGTATGAAACCCATTATTGTGCATGGTGGCGGAAAGGAAATCAGCAAATGGATTAATATTGTAGGAAAGGAAACCAAGTTTGTTGAAGGACTACGTGTTACGGATGCAGAGACAATGGAAATTGCAGAGATGGTTTTGAACAGAGTAAACAAAGGATTGGTACAGCGCATTGAAAAATTAGGTGTGAAGGCTGTTGGAATCAGTGGAAAAGATGGCGGTACCCTTTGCGTAGACAAGAAAATGGTCAATGGACAAGATATTGGCTTTGTTGGTGATGTAAAAAAGGTAAACAGTGAATTGATTGATTCTTTATTAGATAATGACTTCATTCCTGTAATTGCTCCAATTGGACTTGGAGATGACTACGAAACATACAATATTAATGCAGACGATGCAGCATGTGCAGTAGCACGTGCGATAAAAGCTGAAAAATTAGCTTTCTTAACTGATGTAGATGGCGTCTGCAAGGACCCTAACGATAAAAATACATTAATCTCTGTATTAACCTTAGCGAAAGCAGATGAAATGATTGAAAGCGGAGAAATAAGTGGTGGAATGTTGCCTAAGATACGAAACTGTATTGATGCTGTAAATAATGGTGTAAATCGTGTACATATATTAGATGGTAGAAAAGAACATTGTTTGTTACTTGAATTCTTTACACAAAAGGGTATTGGAACTGCCATCATTGATGATGAAAATAAACTTTATGAACATGAAGTGCAATACTAGGAGGTCGGAATATGGAAACAAAAGAATATATTGAAAAAGCAGAAAAATATTTAATACATACCTATAATCGCTATCAGATTGTTTTAGAAAAAGGAAATGGCGTATATCTCTATGATGTAGATGGAAATAAATATTTAGATTTTACAGCAGGAATTGCCGTATTTGCATTGGGATACAACAATAAAAAATTTAATAATGCATTAAAAGAACAAATCGATAAATTGATTCATACATCTAATTATTTTTATTCGCCTTTCCTTCCAGAAGCAGCAGAGAAAGTAGTTAACGCTACTGGTTTGGATCGAGTATTTTTCACCAATAGTGGAACAGAAGCGATTGAAGGTGCAATTAAATTAGCTAGAAAGTATGCTTTCTTACGTGACGGATATACAGATCACGAAATCATTTCCATGAATCATTCCTTCCATGGTAGAAGTTTGGGGGCTTTGGCAGTAACAGGAAATCCACATTATCAGGAAGCATTTCAACCATTGATCGGTGGTGTTGTGTTTGCCGAATACAACAATCTAGAAAGTGTTAAGGATGCTATTACAGATAAAACTTGTGCCATTATTATGGAAACGGTTCAGGGAGAGGGCGGTATCTATCCTGCGAAAAAGGATTTTATCCAGGGAATCAGAAAATTATGCGATGAAAATGATATTTTACTGATTAGTGATGAAATTCAATGTGGAATGGGTAGAACTGGTACTATGTACGCATATGAACAATATGGAATAAAACCAGATATCGTAACAACAGCAAAAGCATTAGGTTGTGGAGTTCCAGTTGGTGCATTTGTCGCAAAAGATAACGTTGCAAAAGCATTAGTTCCCGGAGATCACGGAACAACCTATGGTGGAAATCCGTTTGTTACAACAGCAATTAGTACAGTATTTGATTTATACGATGAATTGAAAATAACAGAACATGTACAGGAAGTGGCCCCTTATCTTGAAGAAAAGCTGGATATGTTGAAAGAAAAATATACATTTATCATAGAGCGCCGTGGATTAGGCTTTATGCAAGGCTTGGAATTCTCGATTCCAGTTGGTCCAATCATTCAAAAGGCATTGGATAAAAAATTGATTTTGATTAATGCAGGAACTAATATCATTCGTTTTGTACCACCATTGATTATAACAAAAGAAAACATTGACGAAATGATTGTAATTTTAGATTCTGTTTTAGCTGAAATATAAGAAATAAGCACATATCTTCGATATAAAACAAAAGATAGAATAAATAATTTTAAGGCAAGTTTTTTACGGTGTTGTAAAGAACTTGCCTTTTTACACTACCAATTTGTGTTATCATACAGTAATGCAGCTTAGGATAATAGAGTTAAATTTAAATTAGGTAAATCTCGCATAAATGAAAAAAATTATGTAATACTAATGATTAGTAACATGCTTTTTAAATATCGATTTTTAAGGAGATTATTAATCTGTTAAAATCAAGATATTATTTCTCTAATTTTTTGGAGGAGGAGTTCATTTTATGTTTGGGATTCTTATTGCATTGCTTTCTGGAGCATTAATGAGTATTCAGGGAGTATTTAATTCAGGTGCTACAAAACAGACAGGTACATGGCTTACAGCTATGTTTGTACAGTTAACTGCATTTTTTGTATGTTTATGTGCTTATTATATTTCAGAAAGGAATATATCACTTTACAGATTATTTCAGGTTACACCTAAGTATTTGTTACTAGGAGGTATTATTGGGGCTTTTATAACTATTACAGTGGTAAAAAGTATCTCTTCATTAGGCACTGCACGAGCAGAAATGTTCATCGTATGTGCTCAATTACTCGTTGCTTATATCATTGAATTATTTGGTATATTTGGCATAGAAAAACAGGGATTTGAATGGAGAAAATGTATTGGTATCCTAGTATTTCTGGTAGGTGTTGTTATATTTAAGTGGAAATAAGGTTGATAGAAATGGATACTTCCCCTTTAAATCTTTTAAATATGACAAAAAAGTATTCATTTTTTTATGAAATTGTAAAAAAAGTATTGTAATAATGAATAAAAATATGTAAAATATTAATGATACAACTGTATAAAGGGATACTTGGTAATAGGTTTGTAAAATGAATTTCAATAAAATAATAAAGATGATTGCAATTAGTCTGTTTCTTTTGCTGTTCGGCGGTGGATATCTATTGAGTCATAAAGGGACCGAAAGTAATTCTGTCAAACAAGAAGAGAAAAATGTATCGGTTATTGTACAGGATGAAGATGAAAAGGAAGAAACGAGTGATAAAAAAAACACCTCAGAAAAGGCATTCATTCATGTGCATATATGCGGTGCAGTAAAAAAGCCGGGAGTATATGAACTCCCTGCAAATACACGTATCTGTGATGCAATTTCTGCTGCTGGTGGCTTAAAAAAGAAGGCTGCAGATACAGATGTTAATCAAGCACAATTGCTATCTGATAATGAACAGGTTTATATTCCATATAAATCAAAAGAAAACAAAGGAACTATTACTGCTATTTCTTCGAATACAACAGAACAATCTAAAATAAACCTTAATACTGCTACAACTGAGGAATTGCTGACTTTACCTGGAATAGGCGAATCAAAGGCAAATAGTATCGTACAGTATCGACAGGAAAATGGAAAATTTTCAAGTATAGAAGAAATAAAAAATATCACCGGAATCAAGGATGGAGTATACAGTAAAATCGAAGCGTATATTACAGTGTGAGTTTATCATATTATCTTCATATATGGTGAACAAAACATAAAGAAGAATAATATAATGAGGTGAGTAGTTTGGACAAAAAAGTATTAGTAGTGGATGATGAAAAGCTAATTGTGAAAGGAATCCGTTTTAGCTTAGAACAGGACAATATGAATGTTACCTGTGCATACGATGGAGAGGAAGCACTGGAACTTGTAAAAAACAATGAATTTGATGTGATTTTGTTGGATGTAATGTTACCTAAATTAACAGGATTCGAAGTGTGCCAGCAAATTAGAGAATTTTCAGATGTTCCAATCATTATGTTAACTGCAAAAGGTGATGACATGGATAAAATTCTTGGGTTAGAATATGGTGCGGATGATTATATTACAAAGCCATTTAACATTTTGGAGTTAAAGGCACGTATTAAAGCAATTATGCGAAGAAGTAAAAATACAAAAGCAGAGAAAGAGGAAGAAGCTAAGGTTGCTGTATTTGAAGAATTAAAAGTAGATTGTGACAGCCGTCGCGTATTTATCAATGAAGAAGAGGTTAACTTAACAGCCAAAGAATTTGATTTGCTTGAATTATTGATGTTTAATCCTAACAAAGTATATAGCCGTGAAAGCCTACTAAATACTGTATGGGGATATGATTATCCTGGAGATGTTCGAACAGTTGATGTACACATTCGAAGGCTTCGCGAAAAAATCGAGGCAAACCCAAGTGAGCCTAGATATATACATACAAAATGGGGTGTAGGTTATTTCTTTCAAGGTTGAAAAAAATAAGAAGATTCGTTCTATGCGAACATTACGAGTACAGTTATTAACTGTACTCATTCTTATAGGTGTAGGAATTATAGGAATGATAACTTGGGTAGGATTCCTTACGCACCGTTCTAGTGTGATCAAACAAGCTTATGACAACTTAGAGAAGCAAAGTAGTATGGTAGCAAATCTTCTCATACATTCATCATCTAATACAAATAAAGGTTTTTCATTAAACAATGAAAAAATTAAAACTATCAAAACTCTAGAAAAAACATATCAGACGGAAATATGTATTATAGATGGTAATAAAATTGTTTATCAGGATAATATGGTGGTTGATAAAAAGAATACTACACCAGCCCCTGATTTATTATCTTCCAATGAGGAAGAGGCGTTAAAACAATCACAAGAAAAAGATCATGTTGTTAAGATGCATACAAAAGAAAAATTTTTTTGTATGAAACCGGTATCTTTAAACCAAGAAAATAAAATAATTGTGATGATCTCTGTTGATACAGCATCGGTCCTTGCAACTTATCATAAAATGCAAAAAAATATATATATTATTGATGGTATTTTATTCCTTATTCTTGTGGTAATAGCGGTATTTTATTCCCGTTCTGTTATAAAACCTTTAAAAGAACTAACAACATCTATAAATAGAATTACAGATGGTTTTTTAGGTGAAAAATTAACAGTGGATAGCTATACTGAAATAGAAGATGTGGTAGATTCTATCAATAGCATGACTACAAAACTGGAAACATTAGAAAGTTCCAGACAAGAATTTGTATCAAATGTGTCACATGAACTAAAAACACCGATTACCTCCATTAAAGTATTGGCAGATTCGTTATTACAGCAAGAAGATGCGCCTGCAGAACTTTATCGGGAGTTTTTGGTTGATATCAACGCTGAGATTGAACGCGAAAATAAAATTATTACAGATTTACTGTCCTTGGTAAAAATGGACAAGACAGCAGGGGTATTAAATATTGCTACCATTAATATCAGTGAGTTATGTGAGCAAATTATGAAGCGTATCAAACCAATCGCTGCCGATAGAAATATTAACTTGATTTTTGAAAGTTATCGTACCATTATGGCAGAAGTAGATGAAGTTAAGTTATCTCTTGCTATTAATAACTTAATTGAAAATGCCGTAAAATATAATTATGATAATGGTTGGGTTCGCGTATCTTTGAATGCAGATCATAAATTCTTTTATATTAAAGTTTCCGATTCTGGAGTAGGAATTCCAGAAGATGAACAAGAAAATGTATTCGAACGTTTTTATCGTGTAGATAAAGCACGTTCTAGAGAAACAGGTGGAACTGGATTAGGATTATCCATAACACGTAATGCAATTTTAATGCATAGAGGAGCTATAAAAGTATATAGCAAAGAAAAAGAAGGAACAACCTTTACGGTTCGCATCCCTCTGAATTATGTGAGTTAATTAATATTTTTATGCAATATCTGTGATTTATAAAAGAGTGAGAAAAACCACTGCCTTTAGGCGGTGGGTACTCTTGTGCAAGGTGTTGGGTTCAGGCCCCGTACCTCTTAAGGCACGCAGTGTCGCTTTTATATGAGCAAGCAGCAGAGTGGATTGTGAATATCATTGACTAGACATACATATAACAGGCTATGTTTGACAAGTTTTTCAAAAGCATAGCCAAACCTATTAAATTTCGTAAAATGCAATTATGAGCGAAAGATTGCATCTCATAGATGAGAGTAGTGTATTGTCTCATCCATTTCTTTTACTATAACAGCTAGGCTGTGATAGTTTATCCATTTTTTATAGTATTATTTTGAATCTTATTTATGAAAAATCCCATTACTTTGTTTGGTTTCGCATACCAAACTTTAAACATTTGCAACAACACTGTTTGAAAGATTATGCTCTTCATTCATAGTGTTTTCTATTTCACAAAAGAAAGTAGGTAATTTAATATTTTAAAACGACCATTTATTTTATTATTTTTAATCAGTATTCTAATTAGCATTTTCTCTATTTTTCACACAGAAGAATTGCCATTAGAAAAGGAATTTACAAATAAAGCTTCTATTGTATGTACTGGAACGATTTATCAAATTACGCCTAAAAGCAAAACAACCGCTATTTATATAAAAAACATTAAAATTTCTTCTATAAAAAATAAGAAAATTAAGAAGGAAAATTATGGTATAACGGGACTATTGATTTATACAGAACAGGCAGAAAACCTGAAAATTAAAAACCAGGTGAAAATAAAAGGAGATATACAACGTTTCACGAAAGGAACCAATCCCGGACAATTTAATGAATACATTTATTATAAAAGTTTACGAATTGATTATAAAGTATTAGCCAAAAATGTTTCTATTGTAAACAATGAATATGCATATTTTGCAAATAAATTACAAGAAATAAGAAGTATATTAAAACAAACTTATCAGAAATTTTTGCCAGAAGAAGATGCTGGAATTCTTTGTGCTATGCTACTAGGAGATAAATCTAGTTTACCGCAAGAAACGAAAGAATTATATCAAAAAAATGGAATTGCCCATATATTGGCTATTTCAGGATTGCATATTTCTATGATTGGATTATTTCTTTACAAATTTCTGAAAAAAATTTATATACCAAATGAAATAAATATACCATGTACCATTCTCTTCTTATTTTCTTATGCACAGATGACAGGATTTAGTGTTTCAACAAACCGAGCAACCATTATGCTAACCATTTCCCTTTGTGCAATTTTATTAGGAAGAACATATGATTTTATAACAGCTATATGTCTTAGTGGCACAATCATTTTGTTACAAAATCCATACCAATTAGTAAATTGTGGTTTTTTATTGTCCTTTGGCGCAGTTTTAGGAATTTCCGTTGTATATCCTATTATAAAAAAATGTATTTTCCCCTCTGAGGAAAAGAATAGAAAGGTAAACAAAACTGTAGAAAGTATTCGCATAGTTCTTTTTCATTGGACAAAAAAAGAACTCGCAGAGCATAAAAAATGGAGAAGTGGAAAAAAAATAATATATAAACTAGTGGATGCATTTTTAATTAGTCTTTCCGTCAATCTAATAACACTTCCAATTCTTTTGTATTTTTATTATGATTTTCCGATTTATTCCATTTTCTTGAATCTCCTGATTCTTCCATTTGTATCCTTACTTATTGCATTGGCTGTGTTACTTGCCTTCATAGGAATGTTTTCTGAGTTTTTTGCTATGTTTTTTGCAGGTGGTATCCACGCTATTTTCGTTTTTTACGAAAAGGTATGCAATCTAACAATATCGTTACCCAATAGCATTATAACGATTGGCAAACCACAAATTGAGCAATTGGTGATTTATTATGGTCTTATCTTTTTGGCAATTTTCGTTTATAATGTTATTCCTAAATTGACTTTACCAATTATGCTTATTTGTTGCTTAAGTATATTTGTACCAACACCAAGTAACAATCTTTCTATTACAGTAATGGATGTTGGACAGGGAGATGGGATTCTTCTACGAAACGAAACAGGAACGACTTATTTTATAGATGGAGGAAGTACAGATATAAAAAATCTGGGACAATATCGAATTACACCGTGCTTAAAAGCAAAAGGAATTTCCTATATAGATTATGCACTTGTTACTCATATGGATCAGGATCACATTTCCGGTTTAATGGAATTACTAGAAAAACAGGAAGAACCGGGTGTGATACAAATTGGGACATTAATATTACCAGACACAGACTTAAAAGATGATGCATTTTTAAAAATGGTAAAATTGGCCATGAAAAAAAATATTAATGTAACTTATTTAAAGAAAGAGGACAAAATAATAGATGGAGAACTTAGCTTATCCTGTTTACATCCTTATAAAGGCTTTAATACAACAGAGCGAAATGCCTATTCTATAGTTCTTTATATGAAATATCATTCCTTTTCCATGTTGTTTACTGGAGATGTAGAAAAAGAAGGGGAGGAAGCGCTTATCGCAAATAAAGAGTTACCGAAATGTGACATTTATAAAGTTGCACACCATGGCTCTCAATATACGAATTCTGATTCGTTATTGGATAGATTACAGCCTCATTATGCTATTGTATCTGCCGGAGAAGGAAATCGATATAGACATCCTCACAAGGAAGTGCTCCAACGTCTGGCTTCTAGAAAATGTCCATGCTTTTCTACCATTGATCATGGTGCGATTGAAGTGTGTATTACAAAGGATAAAATAAATGTTTCAGGGTATTCCTCAGTTTCTACCTTACCATTTCCAAAGAAAAAGTTATTAGGCGAAATTCAGAAAAAACCATAGTAAGTTACTATTTATGGTTGCCTTTCTCTACATCCAGAAAATCTTGCGCAAAATCAGCCACCAACAGAAAACATAAAAAAATAAAAATTTCCCTTGACAAATAAATGGGAAGGTGGTACTTTAAATATAAAGATATTAGCACTCCTAATAAACGAGTGCTAACAAGTCGATTGGAGGTGAGCTCTTGGAATTAAGCGAACGTAAAATAAAAATTTTACAAGCAATTATCCGTACTTATTTAGAAACTGGTGAGCCAGTAGGTTCCAGAACCATTTCTAAAGATAGTGACTTGAATTTAAGCTCAGCAACCATTCGTAATGAGATGGCAGATTTGGAAGAGATGGGATACATTATGCAGCCTCATACATCTGCCGGTCGAATTCCTTCCGACAAAGGGTATCGATGGTATGTAGACAGCCTCATGACTGATAAGACAAATGAAATCATTGATATTAAACAGGATTTGGAAGACAAAGCAGGCAAAATTGATATTTTACTTCAGTATATCGCTAAATTATTGGCTAAAGATACAAATTATACAAGTATGGTAACAAAACCACGTTACACACACAAGAAAATAAAATTTGTGCAATTAACGGATGTGGACGAACACCAAATATTAGCCGTAATTGTGATAGAAGGTAATATCATTAAGAATAAATTGATCAACGTCGTTGAAAATATTGATAAGGAAGCTATTTTAAAAATGAATATCATTTTAAATACTTTTTTACAAGGTTTAGATATTACAGAGATCAATATGCAAGTCATTGCCAATATGAAAGCGCAAGCAGGCAATTATGCAACAATCTTAAGTGATGTTTTAGATGCGATTGCAGAAGTAATCGCGGAAGCCGACAATATAGAAATTTATACTAGTGGGGCAACCAATATTCTAAAATATCCTGAACTAAGTGATAGCGAAAAGGCTAGTGAAATTCTTTATACATTCGAAGAAAAAAAACAATTAACACAGTTAATTGGCGACCGAATCTCAGAAGAAGAAAATCGAGGAATTCAAGTTTACATTGGTGATGAAACACCGGTTGAGTCTATGAAAGATTGTGCTGTTGTTACAGCAACCTATGAGATTGAAGAAGGTGTATATGGAAAAGTTGGTATTGTTGGACCAAAAAGAATGGATTATGAAAAAGTAGTAGCTACGCTACAAAACTTAATGACCCAACTTGATGATATATTCAAGGAAAAGTCGTGATAGAAAGGTGGTATATGCGTGTCACAGGAAAAGAAAAATGTTGCGGAAGATATAAAAGATGAAAATATCAAAGCACAGGCTGAAGAAACCGCAGAAGAAACAGTTGCGGAACAAGCAGAAGAACAAACAGAAGAAACTGCGACAGATGCTTCTAATGAGGAAAAAGAAACAAAGGATAAAAAAGATCAAAAAATTGATGAATTAAATGATCGCTTAATGAGGAATATGGCTGAATTTGAGAATTTCCGTAAGCGCTCTGAAAAAGAAAAAAATCAAATGTTTGAAATTGGAGCAAAAAGCATTGTAGAGAAAATTTTGCCAATTATAGATAACTTTGAAAGAGGATTAGGAACAGTTACAGAGGCGGAAAAAGAAAGTGCTTTTGTACAGGGAATTGAGCAAATTTATAAACAATTTATTACAGCTTTAGAAGAAGCTGGTGTAAAACCAATTGAAGCAGTTGGGCAGGAATTTAACCCAGATTATCATAATGCAGTTATGCATGGTGAAGATGAAAATTATGGAGAAAATATTATCTCTGATGAATTTCAAAAGGGTTATATGTATAAAGAAAGTGTCGTAAGACACAGTATGGTTAAGGTTATGAACTAAGATTTATATACAGGAGGACGATTATTATGAGTAAAATTATTGGAATCGATTTAGGAACAACCAATTCTTGTGTAGCAGTTATGGAAGGTGGAAAGCCTGTTGTTATCGCAAACCAGGAAGGTGCAAGAACAACTCCTTCTATCGTTGCATTTACAAAAACAGGAGAACGTCTTGTAGGTGAACCTGCAAAACGTCAGGCCGTTACAAATGCAGATAAGACAATTGCTTCTATTAAGAGACATATGGGAACAGATTATAAAGTAACAATTGATGATAAGAAGTTTTCTCCACAGGAAATTTCTGCTATGACTCTTCAGAAATTAAAATCAGATGCTGAAAGTTATTTAGGCGAATCTGTAACAGAAGCTGTTATTACAGTTCCAGCTTATTTTAATGATGCACAGAGACAGGCAACAAAAGATGCTGGTAAAATTGCTGGTCTTGATGTAAAACGTATCATCAACGAGCCAACAGCAGCAGCTTTGGCATATGGTCTTGATAATGAGCATGAGCAAAAGATTATGGTATACGACTTAGGTGGTGGTACATTTGATGTATCTATCATTGAAATTGGTGATGGTGTAATCGAGGTATTATCTACATCTGGAGATAACAGATTAGGTGGAGATGATTTTGATGAAAAAATCACACAATATATGATCGATGAATTTAAGAAAGCAGAAGGTGTAGATTTATCTACAGATAAGATGGCTTTACAGAGATTAAAAGAAGCTGCAGAAAAAGCTAAGAAAGAGCTTTCATCTGCAACAACTACAAATATCAACCTTCCTTTCATCACAGCAACTGCTGAAGGTCCAAAACATTTTGATATGAACCTTACAAGAGCTAAATTTGATGAGTTAACACATGATTTAGTAGAAAGAACAGCTACTCCAGTACAGAATGCTTTAAATGATGCTGGTATTACTGCATCTGAATTAGGACAGGTATTATTAGTTGGTGGTTCTACACGTATTCCTGCTGTACAGGATAAGGTAAAACAATTAACAGGAAAAGAACCTTCTAAATCATTGAACCCTGATGAATGTGTTGCAATTGGTGCTTCTATCCAGGGTGGTAAGTTAGCTGGAGATTCTGGTGCAGGAGATATCTTATTATTGGATGTAACACCACTTTCACTTTCTATTGAAACAATGGGTGGTATTGCTACAAGATTGATTGAAAGGAATACAACTATTCCTACAAAGAAGAGTCAGATTTTCTCTACAGCTGCTGATAACCAGAGCGCTGTTGATATCAACGTTGTACAAGGTGAAAGACAGTTTGCAAAAGACAACAAATCACTTGGACAATTCCGTTTGGATGGTATTCCACCAGCAAAGAGAGGTGTACCACAGATTGAAGTAACATTTGATATTGATGCAAATGGTATCGTAAATGTTTCAGCAAAAGATTTAGGAACTGGAATCGAACAGCACATTACAATTACAGCTGGTTCTAACATGTCTGATGATGATATCGAAAAAGCTGTAAAAGAAGCAGCTGAATACGAAGCCCAGGATAAGAAGAGAAAAGAAGGCATTGATGCTAGAAATGAAGCAGACTCAATCGTATTCCAGACAGAGAAGGCATTAGAAGAAGTTGGTGATAAAATTAGTGCAGACGAAAAGGCATCTGTAGAAGCTGATGTTGCAAAATTAAAAGAATTATTAGAGAAAACAAATGCAGAATCTATGTCTGATACTGATATTGATGAAATTAAGGCTGCAAAAGAAAAATTGATGGCAAGTTCTCAGGCATTATTTACTAAGATGTATGAAAACATGCAGGCACAAGGTGCAGCTGCGGGCCCTGACATGGGTGCTGCGGGCCCTGATATGGGTGGAGCTGCTAACACATCTTCAAACAATGATGATGATGTAGTTGACGGAAGTTATCGCGAAGTCTAAAAACTAATATTGTAACATGATTAAGAAAGTCCCCCCACTTCTATTGCGTAGAGCAATAAGTGGTGGGTGGGGACTTCCTTGTATCAGGAGGGGTATAAAACCTCTTCTGATATGTTGCAATAGCAACTAATCGTGTTATAAGCAAGTAGCAAAGCGGATTGCGAATATCCGATTGACTTACAAATTATTTTTTGTTGCAATTTTGAACTATATCTCAGGGCTCCCTCTGGGATATAGTTGTTATATGGAGAAATGAGGAAGTCCTATGGCAGATAAGAGAGATTATTATGAAGTACTTGGTGTGTCCAAGAATGCTTCGGATAGTGAAATAAAAAAAGCATATCGTAAATTGGCTAAAAAATACCATCCGGACAGTAACCCTGGAGATAAAGAAGCAGAGGCAAAATTTAAAGAAGCTTCTGAAGCATACGCTGTACTTAGTGATTCAGAAAAGAGAAGCAAATACGATCAATTTGGTCATGCTGCCTTTGATGGTGGCGCTGGCGGTGGCGGCGGTTTCGATTTTTCAGGCATGGATATGGGTGATATTTTTGGCGACATTTTTGGCAATTTTGGTGACTTTTTCGGTGGTGGAAGAAGTAGTGGTGCACGAAGTGGTCCATCAAAAGGTGCCAATGTACGTACATCTCTTCGTATTACCTTTGAAGAGGCTTGTTTTGGTGTCGAAAAAGAATTGGAACTTAATTTAAAGGAGACCTGCGAAACTTGTAATGGTTCTGGTGCAAAACCCGGAACCAAACCAGAAACCTGCCCAAAATGTAACGGTAAAGGTCAGGAAATCTTTACACAGCAATCCCTTTTTGGTATGGTTCGTAATGTACAAACCTGTTCAACCTGTAAAGGAAAAGGTAAAATCGTAAAAGAAAAATGTTCAAATTGTTATGGTACAGGATATATTACCAAAAAGAAAAAAATCCAAGTATCAATCCCTGCGGGTATTGATAATGGACAATGTGTACGAATCCGTGAAAAAGGTGAACCTGGTGAAAACGGCGGGCCAAGAGGCGACTTACTTGTAGAAGTAATTGTAAGTAATCATAGTTCCTTTGAACGAAGAGGTTTTGATATTTATACAACAGTTCCTATGAGTTATGCACGTGCTACATTAGGTGGAGACATCCGCATTAAAACAATAGATGGTGATGTAATTTATACAGTCAAACCAGGCACACAAACTAATACAAAAGTGCGTTTGCGTGGAAAAGGAGTCCCAACACTTCGTAATCCACAAGTTCGTGGTGATCAATATGTAACTTTAGTTGTTCAAGTTCCTACAAAACTTAACCATGAACAAAAAGAATTATTAAAGAAATTTGAAGAATCTTTAAACGGTCCCCTTCATTCGGAGGAACCAGTAAAAGAAGAAAAAAATAAGAAAAAAGGATTCTTTTCTAAAAAATAAAAATACTGTATAAATCGTTAGGGTGTTACAATATCATGTAACACCCTGCTTTTTTACGTTACGGTAAAATTCAAACGATAGAGCAAAGGATCTTGTGGAAACGTGCACAGATACATGTTGCAAAAATACGCACCACGCATCTGGTATGCAAAGTGTAATAAATCTCTCATAATTGAAGGATTTAATGACTGCTGTGGATTTATCTACTTTGTTCTATTTCGAAACTAAAGTTCGAAATGAGAAACTAAAGTTTTCAAAAAATCTCTTGAATCATCTGAAAAATCGTTATACAATAAACTTCGTATGATTATCGTGAGAAAAGTAATGTATAATGACGTCTGCGTAGCAGGCATATCTGATATATGGAGGAGGAAGTTCATTGAAATATACCAAAGTTTCATTAAAAACAACAACTGAGGCGGTAGATTTTATAAGTAATCTGTTTGACGAAATTGGATTAGAAGGTATTCAAATCGAAGATAACATTCCATTAAGTGAAGAGGATAAAAAGGCAATGTTCATTGATATATTACCTGATTTGCCTGAAGATGACGGAACTGCTATCGTGAGTTCATACTTTGATCCTGCTGCATTTGAAATTCCACAATTGAGAATGAAAATAGAAGAAGGCTTAAAAGAGTTATCTTTATTTGTAAATGTTGGAGAAGGAACCTTGCAATTTTCAGATACAGATGATAAAGATTGGTTAAATAATTGGAAGGAATTTTTCAAACCCTTCCATGTAGCAGAGGATATTATTATTAAACCTACTTGGGAAGAACTTCCAGAACATAAAGAAAATGACATAATAATAGAAATTGACCCTGGCATTGCTTTTGGTACAGGTGCACATGAAACAACTAAATTATGTATTTTAGGACTGCGCAACTACATTACACCGGACACAAAACTTCTTGATGTAGGGTGTGGTAGCGGTATTTTGTCAATCATCGGATTGAAACTTGGTGCATCTCATGCGGTAGGTACAGATATAGATGCACATGCCTTAGATGCAACACGTGAAAATATTATGGTAAACCATATTTCTGAAAAAAACTTTGACCTGATAGCTGGAGATATTATTTCTGATCAAGCAATTCAACAGAAAGTTGGTATGAAAAAATATAATGTTGTTGTGGCTAATATTTTAGCAGATATTATAATTCCACTTTCTGGTGAAATTATGCAACATATGACAGAAAATGGTATCTTTATATCTTCCGGAATTTTAAATACAAAAGCAGATGAAGTACAAGATGCATTATTGAAAAATGGGTTTCACATTGTAGAAAAAAATGAAATGGGTGACTGGGTTTCTTTTGTGGCAACTCCAGAAGCAGCAAAATAGGAGTAGAAAAATGCATTGGTTTTATGTTAAACATAGTCAAATTACAGAAAAACAGATTTATATAACCGGAGAAGATGTGAATCATATCAAAAATGTACTTCGTATGAATAAAGGAGAAAAAATTGTAATTTGTGATGGAGAAGGAAAAGATTATTATTGTTCCATTTCCGATATAGACAAATCACAAGTCGTGGCAGATATTTTAGAAATAAATGACACAGAAACAGAACTTCCGGTAAAAATATATTTATTTCAAGGATTACCGAAAAAAGATAAAATGGAACTTATCATACAAAAGGCAGTAGAATTAGGCGTATATGAAATTATTCCCCTCTCTATGAAGCGTTGTGTTGCAAAGATAGAAGATAAAAAGAAAGAACAAAAAAAATTAGAGCGCTGGCAAGCAATTTCTACCTCCGCCGCCAAACAATCTGGACGTGGGATTATTCCCACTGTTCAAGGTATGCTGTCCTTTTCAGATGCACTAAAAAAGGCAGCACAATTGGATTGCGCTATTGTACCCTATGAACAAGCTACTAATATTGCAAATTCTTATGATACAATAAAAAAAGTATGTAAATGTAAATCAATTGGTATTTTCATTGGTCCAGAAGGTGGATTTGACGACGGAGAAATTGAGAAGGCACTAGAAGCTGGCTTCCAGACAGTTACGTTAGGAAAACGTATTTTGCGTACAGAAACTGCTGGACTAACAATGTTATCCATTTTAATGTTTGAAATAGAGATGCAATCTGAATGATGCGAAACATGCATTGCAAAAACAAGAAAATGAATGAGCAAAAGAAAAATAGAACAGAAACTATAAATAAGATCAAATAAAACAATAAATGTGGAGGATATTATGGAAGCATATTTAGATAATGCAGCAACAACAAAACCTTTTCCAGAAGTAAGTGTTATTATGCAAGAAACTATGGAAGTCAATTATGGAAACCCTTCTTCCATGCACCAAAAAGGTATTGATGCTGAAAAATATATCCGCAATGCCCGACATATCATAGCTAAGTCTTTAAAAGCAGAGGAAAAGGAAATTATATTTACTTCTGGGGGAACAGAAGCAAATAATCAGGCATTGATTGGTACCGCACTTGCAAATAAACGAAAAGGGAAGCATATCATAACAACAAAAATGGAGCATGCTTCTGTATATAATCCGTTATTGTTTTTAGAAAGTCAAGGATTTCGAATCAGTTTTATCTCTGTCGATCAAAACGGAAAAATCGATATAAATGAACTCCTAAATGAAATATGTGACGATACTATTTTAATATCCATCATGTATGTTAATAATGAAATTGGGGCAGTACAGGATATCGAAAAAATTGGTTCATTGATAAAAGGAAAAAACAAAGATATCCTATTTCATGTGGATGCAATTCAGGCATATGGAAAATTTAACATATATCCTAAAAGATTGCATATTGATTTACTATCTGTAAGTGGGCATAAAATCCATGGTCCAAAAGGCATTGGCTTTTTATATGTAAAAGACAAGACTAAAATTTTTCCATATATTTATGGCGGGGGACAGCAAAACGGAATGCGTTCTGGAACAGAAAATGTACCTGGTATTGCAGGAATGGGAAAGGCAGTCGAACAAATTTATGAAGACCATCCCAAAAAGCAGGAAACACTATACCAACTAAAAAAATATTTTATAGAACAATTACAAAAAATTGATGGCACTTTTGTAAACGGAATTAGCGAAATACCACTGAAAGAAACAGCACCACATATTGTAAGCGTTACATTTGATGGTATTCGAAGCGAAGTATTACTTCATGCTTTAGAAGAAAAGGGTGTGTATGTCTCTTCCGGATCTGCCTGTTCTTCGAACCATCCAGCTTTAAGCGGAACCCTACAGGCAATTGGTTTAAATAAAAATGCATTGGAGTCCACATTGCGTTTCAGTTTTTCTATTAATACTACAACAGAAGAATTAGATTATACGATTGCATCTTTACAGGAATTACTTCCTGTATTACGCAAATACATCCGAAGATAGAAAGGAATATAATATGTTATATAAAGCTTTTTTAATAAAGTACGCAGAAATTGGAATCAAAGGAAAAAACAGATATATATTTGAAAATGCATTATGTTCTCAGATAAAAACTGCTTTATCGAAAGTAGAAGGTTCTTTTCATGTAACAAAGGAAATGGGAAGAATTTATGTAGAAGCATTAGAAGAATATGATTATGAGGAAACCGTAGATGCCCTTAAATGTATTTTTGGTATTATAGCAATCTGCCCTGTAAAAATTGTAGAAAGCACAGAATGGGATACAATTGCAAAAGAAACAACTGAATATATCGAAAAAGTATATTCAACAAGAGAATTTACATTTAAAGTAGCAGCAAAGCGAGGAAATAAGAATTATCCAAAAACATCACCACAAATCTGTATGGATATGGGAGAGGTTATTTTAAATACTTTTCCTGAAATGAAAGTGGATATTCATAATCCAGATGTTGTTATTACGATTGAAATACGTTCCAAGACATATATTTACTCCGTAATAATTCCTGGATTAGGCGGTCTTCCAGTAGGTACAGGCGGAAAAGCTATGGTATTGTTATCTGGAGGTATAGATAGCCCAGTATCCAGCTATATGATTGCAAAACGTGGTGTGCAGGTCGAAGCTGTATATTTCCATGCGCCACCTTATACAAGTGAACGCGCAAAACAAAAAGTAATTGACCTCGCAAGTAAAGTAGCAAAATATGCAGGTACAATTAAACTTCACGTTGTCAATTTTACAGATATACAAATGTATATTTATGATCAATGTCCACATGATCAGCTAACTATTATTATGAAACGTTATATGGTAAAAATCGCAGAAACATTAGCGGAAAAAGACGGATGTATGGGATTAGTTACAGGAGAAAGTATTGGACAAGTTGCAAGTCAAACAATGCAAAGTATGGCTGTTATTGAGGAAGCATGTAATATGCCAATTTATCGTCCTGTGATAGCCTTTGATAAGCAAGATATTGTAAATATTGCAGATAAAATTGGTACGTATGAGATATCCATTCAACCTTATGAAGATTGTTGTACAACATTTGTAGCAAAGCATCCAGTTACAAAACCTACATTAACGTCTATTTTAAAATCAGAAGTACATTTAGAAGAAAAAATTGAAGAACTGTATCAGAAAGCAATTGATACAGTAGAAGTAATTTTGGTAGAAGCAAATAATTAAAAATATTGGGAAACAATAGGGAATAAATTGTAAAAGCTGTTGCATTATATGCAACAGCTTATCTTTGACTAAGATTTAACCAACGATATATGGTTTTAAAACCTCTAAAATCTCATCTGTATTTTCGCTATGAATATTTAAATCGATAGGTTTAGATAAATCTAAACTGAAAATACCCATGATAGATTTTGCATCGATTACGTATCTTCCTGATACCAAATCGAAATCAGATTCAAACTTTGTAACATCGTTGACAAATGATTTTACTTTGTCAATTGAATTCAATGAAATCTGTACTGTCTTCATAATTATTCCTCCCATATTTATTATTCGTTTACATTAATATACTACTGTTTATATGACTAAAAGTCAATAAGAAAAGTGAAATTTTTTAGTAATTTTCCATAAAAGAGAAAAGGAATTCATGCATTATGAATTTTAGAATACACTACAATGATTTATCAAAATAAAATTGAAGCATATTTCAGTTTATCTAACTAATAAGAAAGTAGGGGACAAATTTGAACAATACAAAAGGACTTGTAGCTTTTTTAACCTTAGGATGTAAAGTAAATACTTATGAAACTAATGCCATGCAATTGCTTTTTCGACAAGCTGGTTATAGTATTGTTGAATTTACTGATACAGCAGACATCTATATCGTAAATACCTGTTCAGTTACGAACATGGCAGACCGAAAATCCAGACAAATGCTTCACAAAGCAAAGAAAAAAAATCCAAATGCCATAATTGTTGCAGCCGGCTGCTATGTTCAAGCCGCAAAAGAATTGTTGGAACAAGATGATTCGGTGGATGTGGTTGTCGGAAATAACCAAAAAAACCGTATTGTAGAAATTGTAGAAAGCTACATGGTAGATCATCAGGAATGTAGTTTTATTGTTGATGTAAGCAAAGATTCAAACTATGAATGTATGTATATAGAAGATGCCGGAGAACGTACCAGAGCTTGTATTAAAATTCAGGATGGATGTAACCAATTTTGTTCGTACTGTATCATTCCATATACACGCGGACGGGTTCGAAGCAGAGCAGAAGAAGATATTGTGTCTGAAATAACAAATCTAGTACAACAAGGATACAAAGAATTTGTTATAAATGGTATTCATTTATCTTCCTATGGTGCAGATGAACAAAATAAAGATTTTGTACGTCTTGCAGGAAAACCATTGTTGCATATTTTGGAAAAAATAAATGGAATTAAAGGCGTAGAACGTATTCGTCTTGGTTCATTAGAACCACGTATCATAACAGAAGAGTTTGTTTCTCAACTTGTAAAAAATGAAAAAATTTGCCCTCACTTTCACCTTTCCTTACAAAGCGGATGTGATGAAACATTAAAACGAATGAATCGAAAATATACTACAAAAGAATTTCTAGATGGCTGTGCTATATTGCGTAAGTATTATAAAGAACCAGCTATTACAACAGATGTAATTGTCGGCTTTCCAATGGAAACAGAAGAGGAGTTTCAACAAACCTATGCTTTTTTGGAAAAAGTTTCCTTTTCACAAATGCACATCTTTAAATACTCTGTAAGAAAAGGCACCCGGGCAGAAAAAATGACCCCACAGATTGGAGAAAATATTAAAACCGAAAGAAGCAATAAATTGTTAGCTTTAAATCATAAGCTTCAGACGGCATATGAAGAAACATTTGTTTGCAAGGAACAGAAAGTCTTGTTTGAGGAAGTAACAACTATTAATAATAAAAAATATATTGTTGGACATAATGAGCGCTATTTAAAAATCGCTGTACCAACATATGAAACAAACATGGAGCATCTGCTTAATACAATTTGCCATGTAAAAATTGAAAATATTTTAGAAGCAAACGTTTTGCTTGGAAAAATAGGTTGATATTTCTCTTCATTTATATTATGATATATGTAATTGATTGAAGTTCGGATGAAATTATGGATTTACCCAATTACTTATGTAATTGATTGAATAAATGTATAAAGAAATAACGCGAAATAAAAAATTTTCTTATTTCTAAATACAAATAAGCATAAATGAAGAGAGGTTTTTATATGAACGAAATTAGTCATACACAATATTTCAAAACACAAAAGGTACCTGAAGTACAGGTGAAGGATATTATTGCAGATGTTTATACAGCTTTGACAGAAAAAGGGTACAATCCGGTCAATCAGATTGTAGGTTACATTATGTCTGGAGATCCGACTTATATCACTAGTCATAATGGTGCCAGAAGCATGATTATGAAAGTTGAAAGAGATGAAATTGTAGAAGAACTGCTTGGAGATTATATTAAAAGAAATTTAAAAGATAAGTAAAGTAACTTTTAATCAAAGGACGTGTTTTCATGAGGATAATGGGATTGGATTACGGCTCTGTAACAGTTGGTGTAGCAATTAGCGATACGCTATTACTTACAGCTCAGGGAATTGAAACCATTCGACGTAAACAAGAAAATAAATTACGTCAGACATTGGCGCGAATCGAACAATTAATTGAAGAATATGAAGTAGAACAGATTATATTGGGTTATCCGAAAAATATGAATAATACAATTGGTGATAGATGCCGAAAAACAGAAGAGTTTGCAGCTATGCTGGAACGTAGAACTGGACTGGAAATTAAATTATTTGATGAAAGATTATCAACTGTTGCTGCACATAATGCAATGATTGAAGCCGATGTTCGTAGAGAAAAAAGATATGAAGTGGTAGATACGGTTGCCGCAACAGTTATTTTACAAAATTATTTAGATTTCTTAGCACATACATCCAACCATGAATAAACGTTCTTGCTATTTATAAAGGGAAAAAGAATGGAAGACAATAAATTGATCACATTCACCTTAGAAGATGATACTGAAATTCATTTAGAGGTGATAGAAGAAACGAAAATTAATGGAGTAAATTATTTACTTGTAGTAGATAAAGAAGAAGAGGATTCTGCAATGATTCTTCGTGAAGAACATTCGGACGAACAAGAAATTACGTATATTCCTGTAGAAGATGATGATGAATTACAAGCTATATCAAAAGTTTTTTCAGAACTTCTAGAGGACATTGAATTTGAAAAGTAGAACAATATAACGTTCCTTAACTTATAAAAAACTTAAAGTACGGACACAGTTTTGCGTATACATGAAAGATGTATGTCGTATCAAGCGTTTTTGCTAATTGAAATAAATAATAGTACATTATTTTCTCAGTCTATTAGCATGGGACTGATATTTTTATGTGCAAAAAACATTTTAGACAATAGAATACACTGATGCCATGCGCAAATGCTGCCAGTCCACATTATGGAGGTGCATTTTTTTGAAGGCAAAGAAATTTATAGATCCATCTGGAAAAGGAGTTAAAATTATTCCTTTAGGTGGATTAGAACAAATTGGTATGAATATTACGGCATTTGAGTATGAGGATAGTATTATCGTCGTGGACTGTGGATTATCATTCCCAGAGGACGAAATGTTGGGAATTGATTTAGTTATTCCAGATATTACTTATCTAAAAGAAAACAGAGATAAAGTAAAAGGCTTTATCATTACTCATGGACATGAGGACCATATTGGAAGTCTTCCATATGTTTTAAAAGAGATTAATGTACCAATTTATGCAACTAAGCTAACAATTGGAATTATTGAAAATAAATTAAAAGAACATAATTTACTAAAACAAACAAAGCGAAAAGTGATTCGTTATGGTCAGTCTATCAATTTAGGATGTTTTCGTATTGAATTTATTCGTACAAATCATAGTATTGCAGATGCTGCAGCGCTTGCAATTTATACACCTGCGGGTATCATTGTTCATACAGGAGATTTTAAAATTGACTATACACCTGTTTTTGGAGAGCCAATTGATTTGCAACGATTTGCAGAAATTGGGAAAAAAGGTGTCTTAGCATTAATGGCGGATAGTACCAATGTTATGCGACCAGGTTTTACTATGTCTGAGAGAACGGTTGGAAAGACATTCGAAAATATATTTGCAGACAATACCACAAGAAGAATCATTGTGGCTACATTTGCATCGAATGTTGACCGAGTACAGCAAATTATTAATTCTGCTGCCAAGTATAAACGTAAGGTTGTAATAGAAGGTCGTAGTATGGTCAATATTATTGGTACAGCCAATGAATTGGGTTATTTAAATATTCCAGATGGAACTTTGATTGATATAGAAGAGATGAAAAATTATACAGACGAACAGCTTGTATTGATTACAACTGGAAGCCAGGGTGAATCAATGGCTGCTTTATCTCGTATGGCTGCATCCATTCATCGAAAGGTTACAATACAGCTAGGTGATGTAATTGTATTTAGTTCGTCTCCAATTCCAGGAAACGAAAAATCAGTATCTAAAATTATTAATGAATTATCACAAAAGGGTGCAAAAGTAATCTACCAAAATACACATGTATCTGGACATGCTTGTCAAGAGGAATTGAAAGTAATCTATGCCCTGACAAAGCCACATTATGCAATTCCTGTTCATGGTGAATATCGTCATTTATGTACACATAGCGAATTAGCACAATCTATGGGAATTCCAAAAGAAAATGTTAAAATTTTATCCTCTGGTGATGTTTTGGAACTTTCTTATGCAAAAGCAGAAATTGTAGGCAAAGTACCGGCACAAGGTATTCTTGTTGACGGATTGGGTGTAGGAGATGTTGGAAATATAGTATTACGTGATCGTCAACATCTTTCCGAAAATGGTTTGATTATAATTGTTGTAACTCTTGAGAAATATAGCAACCAAGTATTATCCGGCCCAGATCTTGTATCTAGGGGATTTGTATATGTTCGTGAATCAGAAAACTTGATGGAAGAAGCAAAAGAAGTAGTCAATTCAGCTTTAGAACATTGTCTTGAAACCAACATTACAGATTGGGGAAAAATAAAAACTGAAATTAAGGATACACTAAGCGATTACTTATGGAAAAAGACCAAAAGAAATCCTATGATCTTACCAATTATTATGGAAGTTTAAGTTAATTTTAGTTTACAAGCAGACAACACAGTGGATTGTGAATGTCCGCTTCACAGGATTTCTAGCTTTATAAGTAGTTGCACAGGAGGAATTTACAATGAACAATGTAATGAAAAAAACGGATGAGCTAATTGATGCCATTCAATCCAGCAATGAATATTTACAATACCAAATGTTACAAAAAACAATTTCAAAAAATACAGATTTATATAATCGCTTAAATGACTATAGAAGGCGTAATTTTGAAATTCAGATGCAGGGACATGATAATGCAGAGGATGAGATTCAAAATCTTGCAAATGAATATGCAGACATATTGAATCAAGCAGATATAAAAGATTTTTTAGTTGCAGAACAACGTTATATAAAAATGTTACGTCGAATGAATAAAAAAATCGACAATCAAATTCATGTGAATATTGAATTCCTAGAATAAGCGAAAGGTGATCATAAGTAAATGGCAACAATAAAAAATAGAAGAGGACAAACAAATTTGAATGAAGAAAAAACAGATTCTTTATTACACATAAGAATTGCAGAAATTTCATTACGTTTATTATTTATATTCTTTTTCTATTTGGCAGTTATTGTTGTCATTTCTAAATTAGGGAATAGTATGTATCATTTTGCATATCCTATCTTTGGAAATTCAAGCGTATCCACTTCACAAGGACAGGATGTAAAAGTTACTATTGTAGATGGAGAAAGTACGAAATCTATTATTTCTGATTTAAAAAACAAAAAACTAATTAAGGATACGACAAGTTTTTCTATCCGTTGTAAATTGTCATTAAACAAAAAGAAGAAAATACAACCTGGTACGTATCTGCTAAACACTTCTCAGAATTATGGGGAAATTCTGGATCAACTTACAAATACAGAAGAAATGAAAGAATAGAGGATAACTATGATTGAAAATGAACGCATTCATATGTATATTCATTCATTAGAGCAGGAACTGTCTCCTGTGCTTCATACAATTGAACAGGAAGCATTACAGGATGCAGTCCCAATCATAAAAAAACCAACGCAAACATTACTACAATTTTTAGTAAGGCTACACAAGCCTTTACGCATTTTAGAAGTAGGTTGTGCGGTTGGTTTTTCTGCAATTTTAATGAGTGAAGAAATGCCAGAAAATGGGCATATTACAACAATTGAAAAAGTTCCACAGAGAATTAGCAAAGCACACGATAACTTTAAATTTTCAAATACAACAAATAAAATTACCCTTTTAGAAGGAGATGCAGCACAAATATTAAAAGAATTAGTGGAAAAAAATGAACAATATGATATGATATTTATGGATGCAGCAAAAGGACAATATCTTCATTTTTTTGATAATATAATGTTACTGTTAAAAGAAGGTGGATTGCTAGTGTCGGATAACGTATTACAAGATGGTGATATTGTTAAATCCCGTTATGCAATTATTAAACGAAATCGCACAATCCATGCAAGAATGCGAGAGTATTTATATTTATTAACGCACCATGAAAACTTGAAGACCGTTGTGCTCCCTTTAGGGGATGGTGTCACACTTAGTACAAAATTAAAATAAACCAAACAATTTATCGGAAACATTTGCCCGACTATTACAAATAAACGGAGGTATCCCATGAGAAGAGAAAAACCAGAATTATTAATTCCGGCAAGTAATTTAGAAGTATTAAAAGTTGCAGTAACTTATGGAGCAGATGCTGTATATATTGGAGGCGAGATGTTTAGTCTTCGTGCAAAGGCAAAAAACTTTTCAAATGAAGATATGAAAACAAGTATTGCCTTTGCACATAAACATAATAAAAAGGTATATGTTACAGCTAATATTACTGCCCATAATAGAGATTTAGATGCCGTACACAATTATTTTAAAGAATTAAAAGAAATTAGACCAGATGCTCTTATTATTTCAGACCCAGGCGTTTTTATGATTGCACAGGAAGTCTGTCCAGAAATTGATGTTCATATTAGTACCCAAGCAAATAATGTTAATTATGAAACATACAAATTCTGGCATAAACTTGGTGCTACCAGAGTTGTATCCGCAAGAGAACTTTCTATGAAAGAAATTGGAGAATTGCGTAAAAACATCCCAGACGATTTAGAAATCGAAACATTTATACATGGTGCTATGTGTATTTCCTATTCTGGAAGATGCCTGTTAAGTAATTATTTTACTGGAAGAGATGCAAACCTAGGTGCATGTACACACCCTTGTAGATGGAAATATTACATTACCGAGGAAAGTCGTCCAGGCGAATATTTACCAATTGAAGAAAATGAACGTGGAACTTACATTTTTAATTCAAAGGATTTATGTATGATTGAGCATATACCGGATATTATAAAAGCAGGTATTGATAGTTTAAAAGTGGAAGGACGCATGAAAACAGCACTTTATGTTGCCAATGTTGCAAGAACCTATCGTCAGGCAATTGATGATTATTTTGAAGATCCCGCGCTTTATGAAAAGAATATACCACATTATAAAGAAGAAATTTCAAAATGTACGTATCGCCAATATACTACTGGTTTTTTTTATGGTCCAACAACACATGAAACACAGATTTATGATAGCAATACGTATGTAAGAGAATATACGTATTTAGGGCTTATTGGAGAGCAAAATACAAACGGATTATACAGTTTGGAGCAACGTAATAAGTTTAGTGTAGGTGAAACAATTGAAGTAATGAAGCCAGATGGCCGAAATATCAATGTTGTTGTAAAAGCAATTACAGACGAAGACGGCAATCCAATGGAGAGTTGCCCACATCCAAAGCAAAAGATTTATGTAGATTTAGGCATTCCATTGGAAACTTTGGATTTATTGCGAAGAAAGGAAGAATAATCCCATAGGAAATAGGAGGTTTTATTATGAATGGTAATGTAAAGGAATTAACAGGAGAAAGTTTCAAAACAGAAGTTTTAGGAAAAACAACATTATCTGTTGTAGACTTTTGGGCAACATGGTGTGGACCATGCCAAATGTTATCACCAGTAGTAGAGCAGGTTGCATCAGAATATCCTGATATAGATTTTTACAAAGTAAATGTAGATGAAGAACACGGATTAGCAATGCAATTTGGTGTACAAAGCATTCCTACACTTGCCTTTATCAAGGACAATAAAACAGTAGATTTATCTATTGGCTTAATCAGTAAAGAAGAGTTGGAAGATTTCATAAGGAGAAATGAATAATATGGCAAAGGTTCGTTTAAATGAAAATGAAGAAATTGTCGCAACCATAAAAAAAGGACTCAAGGCAACCGGGGGCTACTGCCCTTGCCGCCTTGAGCGTATAGAAGAAAATAAGTGTATTTGTCAGGAATTCCGCAACCAAATTGCAGATCCTGATTTTGAAGGATATTGTCACTGTATGCTTTATTACAAAGAGAAAGAATAGAAAAAGGAGGAACTAGTATGAGAGGAATCGACACTCCTGTCAGACGAATAAGACGAGAAATTTTTTGTGAAGTTGCAAAGATTGCATATGATTCAGAAAATATTAATAACGATATTGAAGCCGTTCCATATAAACTTATTAGTGGAGATGTAGCAAAACATAGAGAAAGTATATATCGCGAAAGAGCTATTGTTTCAGAAAGAGTTCGCCTGGCAATGGGAATGTCCCTTCGCCCAGAAGATCGTCCAGTACATATAACGGATGGTCTTGAAGAAAGTAACATTGATAGTAAATATTACGAGCCGCCATTGATGCAGGTTATTCCATCTGCTTGTGATGCATGTGATGAAAATAAATACGAAGTTAGTGATATGTGTCGCGGTTGTGTTGCACATCCATGTAGACAGGTCTGTCCTAAGGGTGCGATTACTATGGTAAATGGTCGTTCTTTTATTGATCAAGAAAAATGTATCAAATGCGGACGGTGTAAAAATGTCTGTCCATACGACGCGATTGCCAAAAAAGAGCGCCCATGTCAAAAAGCATGTGGTGTAAAAGCGATTGGTTCTGACCAATATGGGCGAGCAAGCATAGACCCCCAAAAATGTGTATCTTGTGGTATGTGTATGGTAAGTTGTCCATTTGGTGCGATCGCCGACAAATCACAGGTGTTCCAATTGATTCGAGCTATGAAAAACAAAACAAAAGTTATGGCTATTGTGGCACCTGCTATTGTAGGCCAATTTGGTAAAAACGTTTCTATCAAAAATATAAAAGCCGCTCTTATGGATATTGGTTTTACAGATGTGTTTGAAGTAGCTCTTGGTGCAGATATGGGAGCAATCAAAGAGGCTCACCATTATGTAGAAAAAGTAACTACTGGTGAATTACCATTTTTGTTAACTTCTTGTTGTCCATCTTGGTCTATGTTAGCAAAAAAATATTTTCCAGAGTTGATAGATAGTGTATCCAATGCATTAACTCCAATGGTTGCTACAGCTAGAAGTGTAAAACAGAAATACGCAGATGCGAAAGTAGTATTTATCGGACCATGTGCTGCCAAAAAATTAGAAGCTTCCCGAAAAGATGTGCGAAGCGATGTAGATTTCGTTATTACATTTGAAGAATTAGCGGGCATTTTTGATGCAAATAACATTGATTTCAGTCAATATGAACATGAAGAATCCATTCACAATGCAACAGCAACAGGACGCGGCTATGCAGTGGCAGGTGGTGTGGCAGAAGCCATTACAAATTGTATTAGTGAGTATTATCCAGATGTAACAGTAAATATCGAACATGCAGAAGGATTAGAGGAATGTAAAAAAATGCTTCTACTAGCAAAAGCCGGTAAAAAGAATGGTTGTCTAATTGAAGGAATGGGCTGCCCAGGTGGATGTGTTGCCGGAGCAGGAACGAATATTCCAATCCAAGATGCAAAACGAGCCGTAAAGAATTTTGCTGCTAAATCTACTACACAATTACCTCCTAAAGAATTAGAAGATGTTGAATTGCTATAGTAAATATATAAATAATATGTAGAATCAATTAGCCAAAGTAATTTATAATAATTACTTTGGCTATATTTAAAGCAAACAATTTTGCTTCCAAAATGATTTTATAAAGTGAAAAACGGTACACATCTATTAGTGTAGAATGCAATTCTAGTTATGTAGAACAGTATTCTAACATTGTAGAAGGAGAAAAAATATGTATAATACAGAAGTAGAAACTATTATTTTACGTCCATGGACAATGGAAGATGCAAAGGATTTATATGAATATGCGAGAAATCCACATGTCGGTCCTCCAGCTGGATGGCCACCTCATAAAAACATAGACGATAGTAAACGCATTATTCAAGAAATATATTGTTGCCCAGGATTTTACGCAATTGCTTTTGAAAAAACAAATAAAGCCATTGGATGTATTAGTATTTTAATTGGAGATGCAAGTAATTTTACAATTGCTCCAAATGAAGGTGAGTTAACGTTTTGGCTAGGAGAACCATTTTGGGGAAAAGGTTATATGCAAGAGGCCATTTTTATGTTAATGGATTATGCTTTTCAAGATTTAGAACTAGATTGTTTATGGTGTGGTTTTTTTGAAGACAATAAAAATTCCAAACGCTTACAAGAAAAGTGTGGCTTTCTTTTCCATCATGAAATTGCTGAAGTAAATACAATGTTAGGAGATAAAAAAAAGGAAATTGTGATGTTTATGGACTATGAACGCTATACAGATCTTTATCTTTAAAGAAAGCAGAAGAGAAGAGTTACATATTTTTCTAAAGAATAGGGGATACTGTCTGTTGATCCCCCATTCTTTAAAACTAAACCCCATTAATTCTTTAAAATTCCGCAGTAATTTTTCCTGTCCGGATATTTACATCATACCAATTTATGGTAGCTGTATGATCGGTAACAAATTCATAATAATGAAATACATATTTATTTCCTGATTTGTGATCATATTCTAGTCGATATGATTTTTTCCATAATTTCTTTTTTTTCAGATATTTTATCACTTTTTTCTTTGCTTGCGCTTTTGTTAATTTTTTCTTTGCAGCCTGTACTTCCATGCTAGTATTATGTGGTAGTATAGATACTCCTGGTGTAACTACTGTTAGTGATGCCAAAACAATACCTAACATCAATTTTTTTGCTATTTTTTTCATAGTCTATCAATCCTTTCTTTTATTTTATTGGTAACGCATTATTTTTCGCGTAAAGTTACTGCACGTGCTGCTTTTCTTCGGTTCTCATCATCCTGTGCAGCATAATGTTTTCTGGTTGTATTTACATCTTTATGTCCTAAAACATCAGCTACAAGGTAAATGTCACCAGTTTCTTTATAAAGTGTAGTTCCATATGTGCTTCGAAACTTATGTGGAGTAATATGTTTCTTTGTAATATAAGAAGTATATTTACTAACTAAATTTTGTACAGCACGAACTGTGATCCGTCTTCTTTGGCTAGAATAGAACAATGCATTTTCATGTCCTTCTTGTGGAACAATATGTGAACGTACCGATACAATATAATCCTCTAAGGCTTCCTGCACTTCATCACCAAAGTAAACAAACATTTCATTGCCACCTTTTCGTGTAACTTTGATGGAATTATTTTTAAAATCTACATCATCAATATCTAGTCCTACACATTCGGATACACGAATTCCTGTGCCTAAAAACAATGTAAATAGTGCCAAATCTCTTACTTTGTTTTTTTCGTGATATACCTGTTGTTGCTTTGTCATCTGTTCACCGCCATTTTCCACAAAATCTAATAAAATAGCAACTTCATCTGGATCCAAACGTATAATTTCTTTTTCGTGCAATTTTGGCATATCCACAAAATTAGTTGGATTAGACGGTATCATTTCGCGTCGGTATAAAAAATTGAAAAGCCCACGTAACGCTGACATTTTTCGTGCAATACTTTTTTCCGCATTTGTTATTTCATGACCATCTTTTTCGTATACCTTTAAATAACGTTTATATTCTTCAATATCTGGGACTGCCAATCGACAAATGTCCTGAATTTGAATTTCCCTTGGAAGCTTTTCTTTATAAATAGGATTCTTTTCTATTAAAAAATCAAAAAATAAGAGTAAATTTTCTGCATAAGCAACCTGTGTATTAATCGATGTATTTTGATCAATATGCGAAAAATAATCGGTGCAAAACTTTGGTAATTCTTCTAACAAATAATTTAATTGTTTCGTTTTTTTCTTTTTTTCGCTTTCATAATATGTTTCCGTTTTCATATAACCGCATCCCCTTTGTATGATTTGTTACATAGATTATTGTATAAAACCTAACAATCTGTAAGGTATTTTTCCCCTAGCTTCATATATATTATGTAAAAAAAGCATTATAAATGTCAATAAACATTTTGCATTTTTTTTATGGAAATACATAAAATGTTATTACTCAAGATACGCAGCGATGTATATGCAAGCTGCGCCTGCAGAAGAACATTTTCTAATTAGGAATCAAAATAATCTTCGTCCATAAAACATCTCTATATGGAAAAGTTTGAGCATATATCTATCATAAACGCAAAGGAAAGGAATGTAATAGCATATGTTTATTTATATCGTAAAAGAAGGAGACAGTGTAGATCAAATCGCAAATCAGTTTCAAGTTTCCGTATGGAATTTAATTACAATCAATCAATTAGAATATCCCTATCCCTTAGCAGTGGGGCAGGCATTGCTTATTGTTACAGATGCATTAGAAGAATACCGAAATCTCTTTGCAAATGGCTTTGCCTACCCATTTATTTCTCCTACAATCTTGGAAGAAACACTTCCCTTTCTTTCAGAATTATCTATATTTTCTTATGGTTTTTCCTCAGATGGGCAATTGATACCACCAGATCTTCCTATTGAGCTGTTGCTCACGCGTGCGCTTGCCTATCATACAGTTCCCATTCTTACACTAACACCACTTGGGCCAGATGGAATGTTTAGTAATCAATTAATTCATCAAGTACTTTCTAATCCCATTGCAAGAGACCAATTGATTCAGCAAATATATACAGAAGTATCTGAAAAAAATTATGGTGGAGTTAACGTAGATTTTGAGTATATCCTTGCAGAAGACCGAGATCTATTTACCGAGTTTGTAAGACTTTTGACACTTCAGATTAGAGAAATAGAGGGTGAAGTTACTGTAGATCTAGCACCCAAAACTTCTGATGAACAGCAAGGGCTCTTATATGAAGGAAAAGATTATAAATCCCTTGGTCAAGTGGCAGACCGAGTTTTTGTTATGACATATGAATGGGGATATACCTATGGACCTCCTATGGCCGTAGCACCTATCGATAAAGTAAGCCAAGTATTAAACTATGCTGTCAGTGTTATTCCAAAGGAAAAAATCACAATGGGAATCCCAAATTATGGATATGACTGGGCATTGCCTTTTGTTAGAGGTGAAACAAAAGCAAGAACAATCGGAAACATAGAAGCAATACAGTTGGCTATTACATATAACGCTACCATACAGTATGATCCCATTGCTCAATCCCCTTATTTTCACTATGTAGTTGAACATACAACACACGAGGTATGGTTTGAGGATGCCAGAAGTATTTTGGCAAAATATCGTTTACTACAAAGCTATCCTCTTTATGGTTTTGGCTGCTGGCAAATTATGCGGTTGTTTCGCCCTATGTGGATTTTGACACGTGGAAATATTGAAACGATTGAAATTATATAAACAACATAGAAACTACTACCTTTTCGAAACAACTTTTTTTATTCTATAGAATGGACTCTTCATTAGAATAAAAATAGCGAAATTATATTTGGCACTAGGCTATTTCTTTGTTATAATAAAAAGAGTGTCGTATTTTTCATGAAACAATTCAAGATAAAAATTACTTTTCAAAAGATGCGCATTTTTAGAAAATTATAAAAAGAGACGTGCCAGAGAGAAACCTTTTCGGTAATCGTTTCAAAAATGAGGTAATTGTGAAAACGTATTCAAAACACAAAACAATAGGTCTTATCTTATTATTTGCCTGTATATTGACAATCGGACTGTTTACCGGTTGTGAAAAACCAAAAACAGAACAGAAAACTTTTATAGTAGGATTTGATGCTGAATTTCCACCATATGGTTATAAAGATGCGGATGGAGAATATGTAGGGTTTGACCTATCTTTAGCAGAAGAAGTATGTAAAAGAAATAACTGGAAATTGGTAAAACAGCCAATCGATTGGGATTCTAAAGATTTGGAATTAGAAACAGGAGCCATTGATTGCATATGGAATGGTTTTACTATGACCGGAAACGAAGAAAAGTATACCTGGTCATCTGCCTATATTGATAATTCTCAAGTAGTTATTGTAAAGAAAAATTCCTCAATCTCTAAATTAACAGACTTAAAGGGGAAAATCGTAATTGGTGTCTGCTGAATAACAGAAAATCCCTGTAATTACTGACTTTCAGCCAGTTTTGTGGTAAAATAAATGCAAGGTTTTTGTTCAAATCAAAACTTTTTTCTTGCAGTTTTTTGATATATTTCACTACA
>Ga0256404_1001930_pt1 | contig 47639 bp, 49 predicted proteins | sample RumenRJG_01DNA_FD_185990 | JGI IMG/M metagenome (GOLD analysis project Ga0256404, IMG submission 185990) | Bovine rumen microbial communities from Lethbridge, Alberta, Canada - RJG_01 | ecosystem: Host-associated > Mammals > Digestive system > Stomach > Rumen | place: Canada: Alberta | collected... | reverse complement strand
AAAGCACGATAAATCAGCGGAAGATGCGCTGGGATATCCATAACTTTGCTCATTGCAATAGAAACTTAATATGAAAAACTGAGATTTCGTGAGTATTTACGAGAATCTACAAGATATTATGAGGAGGGTGTATAATGCTGATTTCAATTAAAATGAACAATATGTTTATCTATAACTCCGAGACTGACTTTTCATTGGTTGCTGATATGAGAAGCAAAAGATTCAAATCTAATCTTCTGCAAATCAGCGATGAATATGTTGTCAAATCCGCGGTGGTAATGGGACCAAATAACGTTGGAAAAACGAATCTAATAAAATGTATCAATGCAATTAAGAGAATTATACTAAATGAGCGTCCCTATTATTTAGAAAGAAATATGTTTTCTAATGATCCATTAAGTTCTTTTGAACTGGTATTCGGATATGATAATAAAGTCTACAAGTTAAAAATAAAATATGATACAAAGAATGATAGGCTATCTTCAGAAGAATATTCGATCTTAACTAAGAGGTCAACTAAAGAAACAATTATAATGAGTCGAGGCGGTGACAATAAAGCAGGTACCGTTTTTTTAAACACACAGTTTTTCAAAAGAGATACAGACAAGTTATCTGCTGCATTGGCTTTGTCTTCATATGGTTGTTTAATGATTCATCTTATAGATGAACAACAAGCAGCCATAATGTCTAAAATAAAAAGGCCTTTTATTTCCTTTGCTCAGAGCATAGAGATCATTGATATGAACCACTTGAGCATACAAAAAACTATTGAAATGATGAAAAAGTCTGAAACGAAGCAAAACAAAATTTCAGAATTCATCAGATGCGCGGATTTATACCTAGATGATATTGTTTTTCTTAGTGACGAGCAGGTCAAAATATCTGTAGATACACCTGATGATTCAATTATTCAGAATCGTATGCCTTCTGAACTCCCCGCCTCTATAAACGAGCAGTTGCATTTATGCTCAATATATAAAGGAAATTATGTTCCCAGCGTTCTTTTTGATTCTGAAGGAACAAAAAAAATGACAGCTATATCAAGCTATGTTATAGATGCATTGAAAAACGGCAAGGTTCTTGTTGTAGATGAGCTTGACAGCAGTCTACATTTTAAACTATTGAGAGCAATAATATCACTATTCAATAATGAATTGAATAATACAGCACAGCTTATTGCAACTGTTCACGATATTTCTCTCCTAGATTGCAAACGACTATTCCGTAAGGAGCAGATATGGTTTGCGCACAAGGACGTGGAAGGTGCATATTTATATTCTCTTGCAGAATTTACTTCTGATGATTACGGTGTTAGAGAAACAAGCGACCTTGTTGAAAAATATAAGCAAGGTGTTTTTGGTGCCCTTCCATATCCCGATCTCTTTGATGTCCTAACGGATGAAGAGTTTGAAAAAGAGAGCAACGAAAGAAAGGAAGATATTGATTTTCTCTCCCTAATAGATGATGAAGGAGATGAAAGCGATGTGCAATAACAAAGTTCCAAAATTCAAACAGCGAGTTATATTCATTTGTGAAGGGCAAGAAGATAAAGGATATATTGACAAACTCATTTCATTAAACGTCTGGAATAGCGAAATATATGATTTTAAAGCAGTAAATGCAAAAAGTGCAAGCCGAATTGTTTCAAAGTATGACTCTATTGTAAGCAATGAATCCAGCAGTTCTGTAGTCCTGATTTTTTGCGATACGGACAAACCGCCTCACGAGGAATACTTGAACATAAAGAAAAAGCTCCAAAACATATATGGCGGTGATTCCGCATTTAATAGAATTGTTATTTTCGCAAACCCTTGTACAATGAGGATCGTTTTAGCTCATTTTTCAGAAAAAGCAAAGCTAAAAACGCAAAGCAAATCTCAAAATGCAAGACTAATAGAAAAACTGACCAACGTGAACAATTATAAAGCTGCAAAAAAACAGATTCGTTCTATTTGTCAAAAAATTACGAAAGAAAATTATTATCAAATGAAAAAAGAATTACTGAATGAATCAAATAAAAGCTACGATATTACCGGCAGCACAAATTTCATTAAATTCCTTGAGCATTTTGAAAGTGATGATCCGTCATGGATAAATGAGATAAACAAAGGTCTTAACTATTAAGTAGTTTCGAGTAAAAAAAGAACGTATTTCCAATGCGGAAAGGACCACGTTCGCATGTGAAAACGATCACTGCAACCAAAGAACAGAAAAAAATAGCGTTTTAAGATGATGCTGATAATTTTATAAAGTGAGGTAAAATATGCTTTTATTAAACGTTCCATATGAAGAAAAAGATGAGGCTAAAGCACTTGGGGCACGCTGGAATGCAGATATTAAAAAGTGGTATGTTTTTTCAGAGAAGGATTACCATAAGTTCGATAAGTGGATAGCTAGAAAAAAACATAATACCATTATCTGTGACCGCATTTATGTAATCGTCGGAATGATGAAATGCTTTAGATGTCACAAACAGACTCCTGTTGTTGGTATAGGTATTGATCAGTTCTTTTCTATAGAAGATGAAAGATCAGGCAAGAGAAATTATAGTTTTAATAATGAAGACATACATATTTGTCCTACCTTTCCAGAGCTGCCCGTCGAATTGCTTGATTACCTGTCCAAAAATTACGGCGTAAGAACTGATTACTCTAAAACTGTGCAGGCAAGCTATATAGCAAATCATTGCAGCAATTGTTCTACCATTCAAGGAAACTTCTTTATTTTTGACGAGGTGGATTCTCCCTTTTTCATCACCAATTCCGAGACTGTAAAAGATTTGACAGTGCTAAAATACAAGCTGCCTTATGATATAGCCTGCACACCAAGCATAAGATACTCATCCACTGATGATATGATAAAAAAATATGCAGATATAAAACAACTGACACTGTGATTAATGCCTTTATTACAGATACCTTTGTTTACCATTGGCAAGAGCTTTATTTAAGAATTAAATACACATGTCAATAAATCGCCGCCGAACCAAAATTCAGCGGCGATTTATCACTTCAGCATTTTTATACTACGCTCACCCATATAAGATCTTAGCTCCGACATATACTATCTAAGTGCCTAATGTCTTTTTCTTGTTGAAAATATAACTCTGCATACTTATAAATCAATATAGACTCATTCATACAAAGACATTCCAATTTTGCGTTTGATTAAATATGTAATCTCTGTGCAAGAGCACTCATTGCAGCGTAGAATCGATGCTCTTGTGTCAACACTGTCAGTAACGGGTCGCCCTCGCGGATACGCATAGTTCTTCTTATTTCCTTTGGTATAACTACTCTGCCCAGGTCGTCAATACGGCGGACAATTCCTGTTGCTTTCATATATTTTATTCCTTTCTGGTCGATTTTTGTATTTATATGATTTGCCAAGCAAGTAAAATTATTCGTCCGAAAAAAGAAAACAACAAAATAAAAAAAGCTGCGCGGCGGTGAACCGCACCACATTGTGCGTACAACACAAATGCCCCTATGGGAAATTAAATCAAGCTACGAACCGGCTTCGCAATTCAAGCGGAGTCAGTTTTGTTTTGAGCTGAATGCGCTGGTGATTGTAAAAGTATATGTGATCATCAATGAGCTGTCTTGCATCGGCAAATGTTTTATGCGGTTTCATAAAAGGCTGTGCAAAGCTCTCTTTTGCGGTATACTATTGTAAAAAACCGAAAGATCGGGCTTGCAAGATCCAACAACCGAGATCTGTTTTGCATTGACAATCGTGTTAATTTGTGTTATACTATAAACATTGATATAGTTTGTTAAATATTTGCAGGAGATGATTTGATGAAAAAAGCAGGTAGGATAGTTTCCCTGTTCAGCGCGGCGGCAATGCTGCTGTCATCAGCAGGGATAACAGCATTTGCCGAGCAGGATAGCAGCGCTAAAGAAAAGACCGTTTCCGAAATGATCGCTGAAATGACTGTACAGCAGAAGATCGAGCAGATGGTGATGATAACGCTTCGTCCGTGGATACAAAACGGCAGCAGCAATGTAAATGTTACAACACTGAATGACGCACAGAAAAAGCTCATACAGGAGCATAACTTCAACGGCGTGTGCCTTTTTGCACCAAATATCCACGACACCGCACAGACTGTTGCACTCAACAATGAGATACAGCAAGCTGCGATGGACAGCGAATGCGGTATACCTATGATGATCGCTGCCGATCAGGAGGGCGGCTCTATCTACCGCCTTACGACAGGTACACCGACCTGCGGCAATATGGCGCTGGGTGCTGCGAACGATCCCGAGCTTGCAAGGAAAAATGCCGAGATCATCGGCAGCGAGCTTAAAGCAGTGGGCATAAACACCGACTTTGCTCCCGTGCTTGACGTAAACTGTAATCCGTCAAATCCCGTTATCAATATCCGTTCGTTCTCCTCGGATGCCGATATAGTCAGCAGCCTTGGTGCAGGGTATATAGCAGGGCTTAAAGATGAGGGCGTTATCACGACCAGCAAGCATTTCCCGGGTCACGGTGATACTAATGTTGACAGTCACACGGGGCTGCCGCTTATAGACAAGACATATGACGAGCTGAAAAAGACGGAGCTTGCGCCGTACGCCGTCAATGCGCTCAATTCCGATATGGTAATGACAGCACATATCCAGTTCCCAAAAATCGAGACACAGACCTACATCTCAAAGCTTGACGGCAAGCCTATAATGCTGCCTGCCACACTTTCAAAGAAGGTAATTACCGATATCCTCCGAAACGACTATAAGTTCAGCGGCGTGGTCATCACCGACTCAATGGTTATGGATGCGATAGCGTCTCACTTTGACCCTGTAGATGCCGCTGTGCTTGCAATAAATGCAGGCGTTGATATTATACTTGAGCCTATGACTATCAATAGTGAAAAAAGCATCGCCGAGCTTGAGAAATATATCGAGGCGATCACCGAAAAGGTAACAGACGGTACTATCAAAGAGAAAACTGTCAACGATGCAGTAACAAGGATACTTACCCTGAAAAAGCAAAGAGGCATACTTGACTTTACTCCCGCAGATGCTGAAAAAGCATTGAAGATAGTTGGCTGTGACGAGCACAGAGAAACAGCACTTGAGGTCGCTGAAAAGGCTGTGACACTTGTTAAAAACGATAACGACCTTCTGCCGCTTGACCTTGGTGCAGACGGCAAGGCAGCTTATTTCTACCCGTATGATAATGTAAAGAACACAATGGAGTTTGCGCTTACAAGGCTGAAAAAGGACGGCACTATATCCGAAAATGTCAGCGCTGTATGCAGCTGCTATCAGGATCACAAGGCATCTGAATACGAGGAAACTGTAAAGGACTGCGATGTGGTCATCGTTTCTCTTGAAATGTACCGCGCAGCTAATATTGACAAAAACGATCCTCGCGGCTGGCAGGCGGTATTCTGTGATGATATGATAGAGCTTGCACATAAAAACGGCAAAAAGGTCATTTACATCAGCGCAAATATACCCTACGACGTTGCACGCTTTACCGCCGCAGATGCGATAGTTGCCTTGTACAATGCAAACGGCATGGCAGAGCTTCCCGTTGACGGAAAAGAAAACACCGCATACGGCGTAAACTATCCCGCAGGTCTTATAACCATTTTTGGCGGAAACGCCCCCACAGGCAAGCTGCCCGTTGATGCGTTTGCAGTGGACGAGGGATCACATTACACCGATAAGATACTATTCCCCTGCGGCTTTGGTCTGAACTACGAGCCCTTCATTCGCGCCGCAGGTACGAACAGATACGGCACAGCAGCCGAGACAGCAAAGAAAGCATACCCCGATGGCACTCAGACCGTTGTGCTTGCAAATGCACAGACATTTGCCGATGCGCTCGCAGGCGCTGCACTTGCAGATAAGCTTGATGCGCCTATCCTGCTGACAGCAAAGGATTCCATCCCGAGAGAAACGACCAACGCTATAGAAAAGCTCGGCGCAAAGAAAGCTGTTATACTCGGCGGTACAGGCGCAGTCAGCGTGCAGGTCGAAAGCATACTGCGGGATAACGACATCACTACCGAGCGTATCGCAGGCGCGACAAGATTCGGTACCGCTGCCGAGATAGCAAAGAGGGTCAATGATAAGCCGGCAGAAGTGTTCTTTGTATACGCAGGCGACTATCCCGATGCTTTGTCTGTAAGCGCCGTCGCAGCCCGTAAGAACGCACCTGTACTCTATCTTCCGACAAACGGCAGGATAGATGCGGCGACACAGCAGTATCTTGACTCTGTCAAGGGCAGCGTGAAAAATGCCTATGTTATCGGCGGTGACGGAGTTATCTCCGACGCTGTGATGCAAAATGCAGCCGATGCGACAGGTCTTAAAACAAACGAAACCTTGACAAGAGTAGCAGGCAGGAACAGATACCTCACAAATCTTGCGGTCAATTATACGTTTGCAGATGTCCTCACAAGCAATAGCATCTGCACTGCAACGGGTAAGGATTTCCCGGATGCACTTGCAGGAGGAGTGCTCGCAGCACAAAAGGGTGCGCCGATACTTCTCGTATCAGATGATCTGATCAAGGAGCAGAGTGATTATCTCGCCAAAAGGGCTGCTATAAAGGTATATGTCCACGGCGGCACGGCAGCAGTTTCTGATGAACTTGCTCATAAGATAGCTAAAGCAGCGTGATGATATACCGATAAACCAAAAAAACTCACAGATGCGTGTTAAGCTCACATTTGCAGCCTCTGTGCCAAAGCATTCATTGCGGCACAGAATAGATGCTATGTGTCGATGCGTCTGCAGCTTCAAAGCAAAAAGAGAGCTTGGCACACCAAAAGGCTGTGCAAAGCTCTTTTTTCTGCTTGTATTATTGTGCGTACCTGCTGATTATCCCGAGATACTCCTCAAGGCTCTGACCGCTTGCCTCTATCTTTCTGCAAAGCTCTGGGTCGCCAAGGTATCTTATATGCCAGGACTCCGCCATATAGCCTGTCGAGGATTCCTTGCCGGGCTTGTAGCGGATAATAAATCCGTAGTCGTTACAATGCGCCGCCAGCCATTTTGCTTCGGCAGTCCCGTCAAAATCGCTGCTGGGTTCGTTCACATCTATCGCAAGCCCTGTCTGGTGCTCGCTGTGACCGGGGCGCGCCGAATAGGTATCTGCCGCCTCCTTTCCGTCCCTGGCAACATAATTGTTGTAAAGCTGCTGCTGAACATCATAACCGCGGTACCCCCTGAAAACGCCGCTGACCGTGCTCAAGGGCAGGCTTGAAAATATGATGCTCGGCTACGGAGATTACAAGGATCACGATAAATATCTTCCGTTGGCTTATGATTCAGCGCAGGATATCGAAAGGCTCGTAAAGGAGATCATACTGATAACAAAGACTGAAAATGTGGATATAAGCAGCAGGCTTTGCGAGGTATCGCTTGTGCAGACGATAGCTGATACCGTGCAGGACATCATGCCGCTTGCCGATGAAAAGGGCATCTGCATACATCAGCAGATAGCGCGTGATATCACCCTTACAGTCGATAAGGAGCTGTGGTGCAAGGCGATCTCAAATATCATCGGCAATGCAGTTTTCCACTCTCCGAGCGGCGCGCAGGTGTTTATTGAGCTTGAAGAGCAAAACGGCAAAGATGCACTTGCAGTTACCAACACCGATACGGCTGTTCCAAAAGAGGATATCGAGCATCTGTTTGCGCCCTTTTACCGCGCAGATAAATCAAGAAACAGGGCGACAGGCGGCAGCGGTCTGGGACTTTACATAGTCAGGAATATCCTTGATATGCACGGTATGAGCTGTGACATCAAGAATACGCAAAGGGGTGTTTGTTTCACGCTCCTGCTGCCCGGTGCAGCAAATACATCTGATACCTGACGGCAGCAGGCACTTTATTTGACCAAGGGGCTGATATCATAATGAGAACTATTAAAGCGGGGCTGATCTTCAGTCCCGTTTTTTTGTGCCTGCAAGCTGTGTGAAAGAAAATTTAACTGTCCAAAAAAATGCCTTGACAAACATTTGTTCGTGTGGTATAATAACAAAAACGAACAAATGTGCGAGAGCAGAAAAGGAGGGACAGTCCGTGGGCAGAACATATATTGCGATAGATCTCAAATCATTCTACGCAAGTGTTGAGTGCGTTGAACGCGGGCTTGACCCGCTTGATACCAACCTTGTCGTTGCCGATGCATCGCGCACCGAAAAGACGATCTGCCTTGCGGTGACTCCGTCGCTGAAAAGCTTTGGCATTTCGGGCAGGGCAAGGCTTTTTGAGGTAATACAGCGCGTGGGCGAGGTGAACGCACAGCGCAGGCTGAAGGCTGTGCACAGGGAGTTTTCGGGAAAGAGCAGTATTTTTTCCGAGCTTGCAAAGGATCCCTCACTTGAGCTTGACTACATCACCGCGCCGCCGCAGATGGCGAAATATATGGCGGTCAGCGCGCAGATATACGGCATCTATCTGAAATACGTCGCGCCCGAGGACATCTTTGCCTACTCGGTGGACGAGGTGTTTATAGACGCAACAGGCTATCTTGTGACCTATCACACCGACGCGCACGGCTTCGCGCGGATGCTGATACAGGACGTTCTCTCGCGCACGGGCATAACCGCAACGGCAGGCATCGGCACGAATATGTTTCTTGCAAAGATCGCTATGGACATTGTCGCAAAGCACATCCCTGCCGATAAGGACGGCGTTCGCATCGCCGAGCTTGACGAGCAGAGCTATCGGCAAAAGCTGTGGGCGCACACGCCTATCACGGATTTCTGGAGGGTGGGCGCAGGCACGGCACGGCGGCTTGAAAAGCTGGGGATACGCACTATGGGCGACATCGCGCAGCACTCGCTCGACCACTACCTTATAAAGAGCATCTACAAGGCGCTTGGCAAAAACGCCGAGCTGCTTATAGATCATGCGTGGGGAATAGAGCCGACAACTATCGCAGACGTTAAGGCGTACCGTCCGCAAAGCAACAGCATCACCTCGGGGCAGGTGCTTTCGGAGCCGTGCAGCTTTGAGCGCACAAGGCTTATCCTGTGGGAAATGGCGGATATGCTCTCGCTCGACCTTGTTGACAAGGGGCTTGTGACAAAGCAGATAGTGCTGACGGTGAACTACGACAGGCAGAGCCTTGCCGATGGGCATTACACGGGCGAGGTGACTATCGACCACTACGGCAGAGCCGTTCCGAAGCACGCACACGGCACGATAAATCTTGCGCGCTACACATCGTCAACGCGCAGGATCACCGATGCGGTCATGCAGCTTTTTGACCGCATCACCGATGTCAGCCTGCTCGTGCGGCGGCTCACGCTGGTCGTGTGCGGTGTCATTCTGGAAAGGGATATCCCGCAGGTCGAGGAGTTTGAACAGCTGAGTCTGTTTGACACACCCTGCGTGCAGCAAAACGACACGGCGCTCGAAAAGGAGCGCGCACTTCAGCAGGCGATGCTGAAAATAAAACACCGCTTCGGAAAGAATGCGGTGCTAAAGGGCAAGAACTATCTTCAGGGCGGTACGGCACGCGAGCGCAACCGACAGATAGGCGGACACAAGGCGTGAGGTGATAAAACGATGCTTGAACGATACAATGAAATAATGAACATATCCAGACCGCATTATGCGGACCTTCCGCAGATGAGTGCAAGCGACAGGGCGGCGCAGTTCTCGCCGTTTGCGGCTCTTGTGGGCTACGATGAAGCGGTCGATGAAACGGCTCGGCTGACGCAGGACAGGATAGAGCTTACCGAGGACGAGCAAAACGCGCTCAACGCAAATTTAAGCCGCGTGCTTGATTTGCTTGAGGACTACCTTCCGACTGTGACTGTGACCTACTTTGTCCCCGATGAGCGAAAGTCAGGCGGGCGGTACGTCAACAAAACAGGCGAGGTGCGCATATACGACAGCGGCGAAAATGCGCTGGTATTCACCGACGGCGTGCATATCGCAGTCAACGATATGCTGTCTGTCGTGACACAATAAGAGGTTTGCACAAAAAAGCAGCACCCAAAAAAAGTGCTGCACAAAAGCTATTTATCAAGTGCCTGCAGGTCGCTGCGCTCGTAGCGGTTGTGACCTTGCAGGCTCTTTTTGTACCTCCAGCATTTTATCGCGTCTGCAAGCGGTCTGCCCTTGTTGTCAGCGAAAAAATCGCGGACGTAGGTGTTGTACTCAAACTGCCTGCCGATAGCGGTCTTCTCTGACTTTTTGCGTTCAAGTATTTCACGGTAGGCACATAACGCGTCCGCATAGGTCCTGCCCGCGTTTGCTTTGAGCCATTTCTGAAACGCGACATTGAACGAAAACCCCTTGCCCAGATGCTGTTTAAAAAAAGCGCGGTGCTTTTCCGAGCAGACGATATCCTGCTCGATCACACTCTCGGGCGTGAGGACTTCATCGTTTACAGTCCTTGCCCTTGCAGACTTTTTCGTGGGTGCCAATACCTTCCCCGTGTCAAGAAAATATGCAATGCGCTCGGTAAGCTCGCCCTTTGAGCCGCCCGCGGGCAAGCCGTTTTTTCTGCAAAAACCGATAAGCTCCTCTTTGAGATAGTAATACTGCCCGAACGTTTTGCTGTCAAGCGAGCAGTCAAGTGCAGGTCTATCGCTCACGTTTGTCACTCCCCTTTCAAACCAATTGTACCATATCTGCGCCGACAGGTCAAGCGCAAAACGATTGACATTTGTATAAAACTATGGCATAATGAAAGTGGACTCAAAAACACAAAGGAGGAATCACGATGAAAGAAGTCTGCGAATTTTTGAAGAGCGCGGGAACATACTACCTTGCGACCGTTGAGGGTGACCAGCCGAGAGTGCGCCCGTTCGGCACGGTGGAGATCTTCGAGGACAAGCTGTACATTCAAACAGGCAAGTCAAAGGACGTTTCAAAGCAGCTTGCGGCGAACCCGAAAGCCGAGATATGCGCGTTCAAGGACGGCGTGTGGCTGAGAGTTTCGGGCGAACTTGTAAGCGATGACAGGCGCGAGGCAAAGGCGCATATGCTCGATAACTACCCCGAGCTTAAAGGTATGTACTCAGCTGATGATGACAATACGCAGGTGCTTTATTTCAAAAACGCGACTGCAACCTTCTCGTCATTCACCGCACCGCCGAGGACGATAAATTTCTAAAAAGCACAACGGACTGCATTGATTTGCAGTCCGTTTTTTTACACAGTTAACCGGCCATTCCGGGTATTTTCTTTTCGATCTGTTCAAGATTTCCCTTCTGCGCCCAGTAATCAGGCTTGGGATCGTTGACGATCTGCGGTCTGAATTGCTGGTCGGGAAATTCCTTCTGCGCGCATATAAGATCGTTGAGTTTCAGCTTTCCGCCGACATTCTGCACAATAAAAACGAGCTTGACATGCTGTTTTAGATGATTCGGATACGTACCCGTCACGGTCGCATAAGCGCCTCCGAGCTTGATGCTTTCTATCTTCAGATCTGCCTGATCGGGATAGAAATACTGCCCGCCGTCAACAGCATAATTTCCGGAAGTCTGCTTGAAATAGACTATCATATCATCGTATTTGAAGTACCTGAAAAATGAATCGTTCATATCAACGCAGCAATAATTCGCCCAACTGTCAGCTATGTATCGGCTGAACTCGCCGATCTTTTCTTCATCGGCATCTGTCAGCGTATTTTTATCACTCACATCAAATCTGGTCTGATCCTTTTCAAACGCCTTTACAAGCTCGTCGTACCGTCCCTGCTTAGCCCAGTATTTCGCATCAAGCAAATGCATCTGCTCTGCTCTGATGCTCAGGTCTATCGCGTCCATACTTTCAAACATCATATCGCTCAGCATCAGCTTGCCGTCAACTGTCTGCACGATGAAATAGATGAAATAATACTCGTCCCCGATGCTTGTAAGCGTTTTTGTCTTTACCGCATCTGATGCTTCCCAATATGACAGTTCCGAGATATCAACCGACGGTTCATTACCGAGCGTGCTCGATTTTTCGCTGTGCTTTGCTGTGAAGTCAAGATACCTTGCAAGCTCACTGTATCGGCAGTAGGGCGTAAAATCAAAATCTGCACCGCCGCTGTATACCGCCGCCCACTTTTCTGTGATATATTTGCAAAATCCAAGTATCTCGTTCTTTCCCTCAAGCTCGGTGTGATAACTATCCTTTGAGGTAAACACCGTCTTTTGCGTTGTCGCCGCCGTTGTGGCAGGGGTTGTGGGAGTTGTTGTCTGCGAGGCTATCGTAAGACTTGTCTGCTTTGTTGTAGTTTTTTCAGTCTGGCTCTCGGTAAGGCTGCTGTTTTTCTGCTCACAAGAACACAGCGTCAGCGCCGCACACACCGCAGCTATAAGCAATATCTTTTTCATTATCAGTCACCGTTTTGTCTGCATCAAAGATGAATGGTCGAGCATTCTCCGACCTTTTCAAAGCCTATCTTTTCGGCTGTTTTTCTTGAAGCGATGTTCTCGCTGTGGCACGCCCACACAGGCTTTTTGCCGATCGACAGCACATACTCCGCCATTTTTCCTGCGACCGCAGCAGCAAGTCCTTTGCCGCGGAAACCTTCAAGCGTTTCAACACCGATGTCGATCTCTCGATCACTCACCGCCGCAGAGAAAGCCCACGCCGCTGGTGTATCCCCGTACATCGCGCAAAAGCCCTTGCCCTTTTGCAGAAAGCTCTCATCGCTTTCCCACGAGAACGAAGGCTTTATACGCCCGTCAAGGCGAGGGAGGATATCTGCATCTATCGGCTTTATCACGAAGTTCTCTGGCAGGATGATGTCACCCGATTTGTCCTGCGCAAGCTCAAAAAAGTATCTTTTCTCGACCTTTATGCCGCTGTTCATTTCAAAATACCTGCCCAAGCGCTCGTTTTCACAAAACAGCACAAAGCGCTCGCCTTTTTTCCCTGCTGTGTGCATCAGGAAAATTATCTGCTCCAGATCGCGCGCGGTCGGTATGCCAAAGATAAACGCAAATCCGCAGCTATGCCTGACTATCCTGCACGCCGAAAGCGATATTTGCTCGCCTTTCTGATACCCTTGAAGGATCGACTCGGGATACACAGCGCCGCAGGTGATCATCTCCGCCTGCTCTTTTCTGTCCCAAAAACTGTACAGTTGCTCATCTGATATCATCTTGCTCACCCGTTGTAGTCATAAAACATCTTGTCGATCAGCCTGTCATACTCCTCGCAGTCGCCAAGCGCTGCCTTTGCGAGCGTACCCGCATTTTCCAGCATCAGCTTTATGTACAGCCAGTCGCCCATATCGTCCCACTTGCGCGTGGAATTCACAAGGTAATTGTTTTGCAGGCAGCCGTATTTTTTGCCCAGCTTTTTGCCGAACGCTTTGAGGTTCTTCGCGGTCTGAACGTCCTCCATCGCACGCTTGTCAGCAAAGCCGCCGACAGCCTCAAAGGTCGATTTTTCCGCCCAGAAGATGCCGCAGTACAGCCCCGTCAGACCAAATCCCACGCGGCAGATGTAGTCGTTCATATACAGCGGGAATGAGTATCTCTCAAACCGAATGGGGGCGCCGCCTCCGATGAATTTTCCGCTTCTGAGCAGGCAGTATGCCTCTTTTATCGTGCCCTTGGTCATACGGTTGTCGCAGTCGATAGTCATTATGTACTTTCCGCGCGCAGCCTTTATACCTGCGTTGCGCACTGCCGCGATGCAGCGCTCCTCGTTGAGTATCACCCTTGCGCCGTTTTGCTCGGCAAGCTGCTGCGTGTTGTCAGTGCAGCGGTTGCACACGATGATTATCTCGACAGGCTTGCCGAAAAACTTCGCTGCCTTCTTTATCGAATTTATGCACCGCACAACGTACTTTTCCTCGTTATGCGCAGGCACTACGACCGTAAAAGCATACTTCCCCATTTGTTTGTCCTCCTTAATACTGTCCGTTTTTTTGTACTTGTTTGTATCGTTTACATACAAATTATAACACGGGCTTTATTAAGAAGTCTTTAAGTTTTGTAAAAATGCTGGTAGTCCTTCTGCGTTTTCCAGTCGCCGCCCCACGTCCAGCCGCGCTGCTTGAAAAGCTTATAGCAAAGGTCGTTATGATCTATCTTGTGCGGGAAATTCTTGCTTCTGTCTGCGAATTTCACTGCATTTGCAGGCATTATCTTGCTGCCCACTATGTAGGGATTGTTCAAAGGATTGATGTCTATCGCGCGCCCGTAGCCGTGCATTGAGATCATATCCGTATCAGCGACCACGCGGTAGTTGAACGCGGAGGAGTTATTATCCGCCATTGACCTTTCATCATCTGCATCGTAATCGTCAACAAGTCGCATTTTCTCAATCTGATAGCCAGCCTTGTACAGCTCGCTGAAAATCTCAAGCACCTCCTTTGCAAGCGAGTAATGCACTATCATTTCGCCGCGCTGCGTGCTGCCGTGAAAGTCCACAAACAGCATTTGCAGATACGCAAGCTCGTCAAGTCCTATATCGTGATTTTCACGGTAGGACTTGCCGCTTATCTTTTCGATTATGCTTTGGGAGAGGGCTGATGCTGTGAAGCCCTCCTCAAGAATTATCGTCTCCAAAGTGAGATCACCTCGTCATTTCTCCATTTTCCAGAACTCTACGCTGTACGGTTTGAGCTCGCTGCCGCCGCCGAAATCGTGCAGCTCTCCCGTGATAAGCTCCGTCGCCTGACCGCAGCCTGCATCAAAGTGTGCGGTGTAGGGGTTTTCATCGGCATTTATCGCGATAAGCACACGCTCGTCCTCAAACTTTCTTTGTATGATGCACTGTTTGTTTGTCAGCACGGGCACAGAGATATCGCCGTAGGCAAGCGCTTTGCTGCTGCGGCGTATCTCGCTCAGCTTAGCGATAAGGTCGGTAAGCTCGTTCCATTCGGGCTTTTCAAAGCAGGCTCTCAAAGCAGGATCGCCGTCCTTCTTATCAGCCTTTGCGCCCCATTCAGAGCCGTAGTAGATGCAGGGTATGCCCTTTATCGCAAACAGCAGACCGTAGATAAGCGGCAAATGCGCAGGGTTGGTCAGCACGCTCGCCACCCTTGAAACATCGTGGTTATCGACAAAATTGAGCAGCGTCATACCCTTGCAGCGGCACCAGTCCTCGGGGCCGAACATATTCTTGAGCGAGTGGCATATCTCAAACATATTCATCGAGTTGAAGCTTGAGTACATTCCCTTGTAGCACTCGTAGTTCGTGCATGAGTGCAGCATTTCGGGGTTGACTATCTGCTTGTAGTCGCCGTGGATTATCTCGCCCACAAGGAAGAAATCGGGCTTGACCCAGTCACAGTGCTGGCGCAGGCGCTTCAAAAAGTTTCTGTCAAGGCAGTATGCAACGTCAAGGCGCAGTCCGTCGATGTCAAACTCCTTCACCCACTGCGTGATGCACTCAAGAATATGGTCAACGACCTGCGGATTGTTCAGATTGAGCTTTACAAGGTCAAAGTGACCCTCCCAGCCCTCGTACCACAAGCCGTCATTGTAGTTGGAGTTTCCGCCGAAGTTGATATAGAACCAGTCCTTATACGGCGAGGATTCGCGGTTTTTCAGCACGTCCTGAAACGCCCAGAAGCCTCTGCCGACGTGGTTGAACACTCCGTCAAGAACGACCTTGATGCCTGCCTCGTGCAGATCGCTGCACACCTTTGCAAAGTCCTCATTGGTGCCAAGGCGGCAGTCTATCTTTCGGAAATCCCTTGTATTGTAGCCGTGTGTATCAGACTCAAACACGGGTGAGAAGTAGATAGCATTTATGCCCAGCTTTTTAAAATGCTCCGTCCACTGCGACACCTTTGTTATCCTATGCTCCTGTACACCGTCATTTTCAAACGGCGCTCCGCAGAAGCCGAGGGGATAGATCTGATAAAATACGCTTTCGTAAGCCCACATAATAATTAACATCCTTTCGCGGCGGATAAAATTATTCGCATTGTCCGCCTTATACATTATAACAAATTTTCGCTAATTTATCAATAGATAATTCACATTATATTTGCAAAGATTTTTGTGCATTATGCACAGTTTTGTCAATCTGTGTCCGCGTGCTTTTGTTATCAATGCTGTCAGACTATCTCCCGACCCTCGTTCTGGACATCTCTTTCAGAGAGCAACATCAAGCGTCATCATAATGATAAAGCCTATCATCACGCCGAGCGTACCGATGTGCGAGTTCCCAAGGTGCGCCTCTGGGATAAGCTCCTCGACCACAACGTACAGCATCGCGCCCGCCGCGAAAGCAAGCAGCCACGGCAAAAGCACCTGCACCGTACCTGCGATAAGCACCGTCACAAGTCCGAAAACAGGCTCGACAACGCCCGATGCCGCGCCGCACAGAAAAGCTCTTTTGCGCGAGCGTCCCGACTGGCGGATAGGCAGAGCTATCGCCGCACCCTCGGGAAAGTTCTGTATGCCCATACCTACCGCAAGCGCGACCGCCGATGCAAGCAGCACGCTGCTTTCGTTTTTCGCAGCAAGTGCAAACGCAAGTCCTACCGCCATACCCTCGGGTATGTTGTGCAGAGTTATCGCGAATATCAGCATTGAGGTGCGCTTCAGTCCGCGCTTAACGCCCTCCTCCCTGTCAGGCTCGGGGTGAAAATACGGCAGCAGCTTATCAAGCGCCATAAGAAACAGTACGCCCAGCATAAAGCCGAATGCAGCAGGCACCCAGCCGACTTTTCCAAGCCTTTCAGCTTCCTCTATTGCGGGGATAAGCAGCGACCACACCGACGCAGCTATCATCACCCCCGATGCAAACCCAAGAAACGCACTTTGCGCCTTGTCAGAGTGCGAATCGGATCTGAAGAAAAACACAACACCCGCGCCCAGCACGGTCATAGCGAATGTAAAGCCCGTACCGCCGAGTGCGTAAATAAAACCGTTCATCAAAGCAGCCCTTTCAGATAGTTTTGCAGGTGTACAGTTTTTCGGACAGTATCCCACACCTGCATACTACAATCTATGCCTGCGCTGCTGTGGGTGTTAAAACAAAAAAAGACTGCAAAACGTGTAACATAACGCATTGCAGCCTATTTATTGAGTTCTCTTTTGTTTGTGCGCCCAAGAATGTAGTCAACCGAAACATCGTGAAAATTTGCAAGCTTGATAAGTATCTCTGTGGGGATATCAATATCGCCGCGCTCGTAGTTACTGTAAACACGCTGCGAGCAATTGAGTATCTTTGCTATCTGCACCTGCGTCATATCAGCATCTTCGCGCAGGTCACGGATACGTTTGTACATAATAATCCTTGATCTCCTTTGGCATTTTCTACAAATCATTATTGGAAAATTCGTCAAGATTATTATATAATATTTTGTTAAGTCCGCTTGACTTTTAGCGAAAATTCCGCTAAAATATAGTTGTAAAGTTTTAGCGAATTAGTCGCTAAAAAGAAACGGAGGTCTGTATATGGCATTTTGTAGAAACTGTGGCTCACGAGTAGGCGATAGGGAGAAGATTTGTAAGATGTGCGGAGCAGAACAAACTCTCAGTAACGATAATAACAATAATAATATGTCAACCCCTGAAAAAGAAAAATCAAGGCAATCAGGAGATAATATAAACCTATTCGCGTTGTTCTCTTTTTTATGTGCGATTGTTATGCTTTTTATTCCTATGATTCAGCGTAGCCTGATACTTATTGTCGGCGCGGTTGGTACAGCTTTGGGTCTTGTCGCAATGGTGAAAAAGAAACCTGCGGCATCAACTTTTCAGAATTATGTCCTTCCTATTATTTCAATACTAATGTGCATTATATTTATTGCATATAATCAATTCTTCTGGAATGATTTTCTCAATAATCTTTGACTTGCTTGTATATTTAGTTACATAATATTCAACGCCATCAACTAACATTGACGGCGTTGTTTTTTTCACCTGTTGCGTTTTATCCTCCTGCAAGCATATGCTTGACATTTTATTGTGAATATAGTAGAATAAGCTTGAAAACTAATGGGGGTGCTGCTTATGTATTACATAACTACTGAACAAAAAAACGCCGTTGTGGTTGGTATACTTATCGGTGTTGCTATTGCCGCAACTGTCTGGGGCTTTGTGGTGCGCTATATTATGAAAGGCAAGGGCTATCAGAATCTCGGAACGTGGTTCTGCTGCGGATTTTTCCTCGGCATTATCGGTCTTGTGATCGCTATCACCCGTCCCGACCTCAAAAATCAGCCTTTCCAAAACGGCAACCCTTACGGCAATCCCTACGGTCAGCCAATGCAGCCGCCGTATCCGAATCAGCCGTATCAGAACGGTCAGCCGATGCAGCCGCCGTACCCGCCGAATGCGCCTTATGGTATGCCAAATCAGCCTATGCCGAATCAACAGGGTGTGAGATGTCAGACCTGCGGTATGATGAACCCTCCCGGTGCGATTTTCTGCTCGGGCTGCGGAAACAAAATGGTATGATCTTCAAGTCAAGCCCTCGTGTGAGGGCTTGTTTTTTTCGTGAGAACTTGACATCTATGTGAAATGTGATTACAATTAGAATAACATATTAAGCTTGGAGATACACACTAATGGTATTGTCAGTACTAAACTCGTGGAAAAGTTCTTTTGTTTTTACAAGCAGTGACCTGTTATTGGTGACACTTATTGCAGCTTTCTGTTCTGTTGCTGTGGGAATAGTCTGTATGAACATTATGAAAAAGAAAGGCTACGACTCCCTTGCAGGCTGGTTCTGCTGCGGTTTCTTCCTCGGCATTTTCGGGCTTATCATCTGCCTGTGCATCGAGGACAGAACAAAACAGATACCGCCAAGCCCATTCGATCACTATGTCAATCCGCCGTATCCGAATCAGCCGCCGTATCCAAATCAGCCTATGCCCGATCACCAGACGGCAAGGCAGTGTCCGCACTGCGGTATGACTAATCCGATCGAAGCAAGATTCTGCAACGCATGCGGCGAAAAACTTTACTGATAGCATACAGGAGATGTTATTATGTTTCTTACAATATTCGGTAGTGATTCTTCCGGCTATGACGTTATATCCCATATACTTATCGCTATACCCATATTAGGGATTTATGGTCTGATTTCTTTTCCCATTGGCTTATACTGCAGAACCCTAATGCAAACCAAAGGGTACGACGGCTCAACGGGATTCTTTTTAGGATTTCTCTTGAGCATTTTAGGAATGCTTATCTGCGCCTTAATGCCCGTTAATAAAGCGGAAACGCACTATCAGCCGCCATACGAACCATACGGACAGCCGTATCAACCGCCGTATGAGAATCAGCCTTACCAGCCCTACGGTCAGCCGTATCAGCCATACAACCAACACGTGCAGGAGCATACGCTTGATATACGCTGTACAAACTGCGGTGCGCTCAACCCGCCGAATTCGGTGACCTGCTCGCAGTGCGGCGAAAAACTTATATGACCCCACAAAAAAACTCCCGACCAAACGATCGGGAGTTTGTTATTTCATCAGGTAAACTATTAGCAGTTCTCAGCGAAGTACTTGATAGTTCTAACCATCTGGCTTGTGTAGCTGTTCTCGTTGTCGTACCAGGAAACAACCTGTACCTCGTAGAGATCATCAGCGATCTGGCTAACCATTGTCTGTGTAGCGTCAAACAGTGAGCCGAACTTCATGCCGATAACGTCAGAAGATACGATAGGATCCTCGTTGTAGCCGAATGACTCGGAAGCAGCAGCCTTCATAGCAGCGTTGATGCCCTCTGCTGTAACGTCCTTGCCCTTAACAACAGCTGTAAGGATAGTTGTTGAACCTGTTGGAACAGGAACTCTCTGTGCAGAACCGATAAGCTTGCCGTTGAGCTCTGGGATAACAAGTCCGATAGCCTTTGCAGCACCTGTGGAGTTAGGAACGATGTTTGCAGCACCTGCTCTTGCTCTTCTCAGGTCGCCCTTTCTGTGAGGACCGTCAAGGATCATCTGATCGCCTGTGTAAGCGTGGATAGTGCTCATGATACCGCTCTGGATAGGAGCATACTTGTTAAGTGTATCTGCCATTGGTGCAAGACAGTTGGTTGTGCAGGATGCAGCAGAAATGATCTGATCCTCGCTTGTAAGTGTCTTCTCGTTTACAGAGAATACGATAGTCTTGAGATCCTTGCCTGCAGGTGCGGAAATAACTACCTTCTTAGCGCCTGCGTTGATGTGTGCCATGGACTTCTCCTTAGAGCAGTAGAAACCTGTGCACTCAAGAACTACGTCAACGCCGATCTTGCCCCAAGGAAGATTGTTAGCGTCAGCCTCTTTGTAGATAGTAAGTGTCTTGCCGTCAACTGTGATGGTGTTAGCCTCATCATCAGCTGTAACAGTATGAGCGTTCTCACCTATCTTGCCGCAGTAGCCACCCTGTGCGGTGTCGTACTTGAGAAGATTTGCGAGCATGGAAGGCTTGGTAAGGTCGTTGATAGCAACAACATCATAGCCCTCTGCGCCGAACATCTGTCTGAATGCCAGACGTCCGATACGTCCAAAACCATTGATTGCAACTTTAACTGCCATAATTGTTATACCTCCTAATAAAATTCTTTTATTATTATACTACATTTCGCTTAACATTGCAAGCGTTTTTCTGAAATTTATAATAACTTTTTGTGACCTTATGCGCATTGACAGATTTAGGCAGATCTATACATTTGTGTTGACACAGAGCGCAAAAACGGGTATAATATGTAAAAGGAACATATTTGGATGTATATTTTGATAAGGGGGGGTTCTGATGAAAAATATAGATGCTCTTATTTCGGTCTGGCAAAACTGCAAACGAACGGTCATGATCGCTGACAGCAAGATGAACGTACTTTGGTGCAACAAGCAGGACGAAAAAACGTTATTTGACGCATCAAAGCTTCACTATTTCGGTGAGCGCGGCTCTTCGCAGGTGATAGATTCGCCTGTTACCGCGCAGTATGACGGCGGTTTCGGTCTTTCTCGCGCTGTTGAGATACTTCCTATCGAAAACGGAAGTGACGGCTATGTGCTCGAATTTTACGATTGTGACGATATCGAGCTGCTTTCCGACCGTTCGGCGCATCTGCGCTACAAATCAAATTTTTTAGGCAACATACGCAGCGAGCTTTCCCAGCTTATTTTCATGCTTGATGCAAACAGGCAGAAGTATGTAGAACACGGCGACCTTGACTACCTGCGCTTTGACAAGGAGGCAAGATACCGCATCCTGCGCACATTTTCCGCCACGGTCAATATGAATGAGCTTGCAAAGTACTACAACGGCTATTACACAAACGATACCGTATGCGTTTCGCAGGTGCTTACAGAGCTTGCGCAGGAGCTTTCGGAGATATTCGATAAGCACTCGTGCAAATTCAGCTGTGATATCAAGCCGCGCATATGCCTTTACACCAATGCCGACAGACTGCGTGCGGCGGTGTGCAATCTGCTTATAAACGCATATATGTACAACGAATCAGAGGAGCGCACCTGCAAGCTCACCGTCACCTCGCAGGACGATATGCTGACTATCAGCGTTGAGGACAACGGCGGCAAGGTATCCGTTCAGGAGCTTGAAAGCTGCAAAAAGCCGTTTTCATCATTCCGCAGCTTCAGCGAACAGGAATCGCTGGGCATAGCGATCGCCGCAAAATACTGCGAATCGCTTGGCGGAGAGCTTTCGGCAAAGGTCTGTGACTGGATAAGCACGGCTATGATAATGAAGATACCCATAAACACCGACCGCACTCCGAAGGATTTCAGGATAGACACAGCCGCGCCCATCACAAGCAGGTACGACCTGCAATACTGCATACTTGCAAAGGGTGTTGACCCGGATAAATGATTTTCACACACAAAAACAGCCGCAGAGGTTTTTCTCTGCGGCTTTTGTTTTACTGATTGGTCTTATTGTTCTTGTTTGTGAACTCCGTGTACTTATTGTACAGCTTTTTAGCGGTATATCTCTTTATGGAGTTGTTATCTACCTTGATATCAAGCTCCTCAGCCCACTTTGCGATAGTTTCGTCAAAGGTCTTTTCAAACATTTCCTTGACGATGTTATCGTGGTTCTCGCTGATATACTCCTTGGTTCTTTCCTTCACATCGCCCTTGATGATGATGTGGTAGCCGTCCTCGTTCTCGAAAAGCTCCGCCTTGCCCTCGGACATTTCCTTTATCTTGACAAGTGCCTTGCCAGACTCGGTCTTGAGAGTTTCCTCGGTATACAGAGCATAGTTTATCATAGACTCGTTAGGATACTTATTCTGAGCAGTTTTGCCCTCTGCCGCGCTGCTGTCATGGTCGTGGTCATGCTCGCTGTCTGCCTGAGAGCTGCTGTCAGACTGTGAGCTGCTGTCTGCCTGCGAGCTGCTGTCGGTATCGCCGACCTTGCTTGACGAGCTGTCAGCAGAAGATGAACTGTCTGCTGTTGACGAACTGTCTGCGGAAGACGAGCTGTCAGCCGTTGACGAGCTTGATGAAGATGAGCTGTCAGCGCCCGAGCTGCTGTCGCTGCCCGATGCTGCCTTGTTCTTTTCCTCAACGTACTTGTTGTATTCCTCGATAACGCTGTCAAAGCTTGAGAAGGATGCAGACGATGCCTTATTGAGATACTCCTCTGCAAGAGTCTTCTTTTCCTCGTTCTCCTTCTTCTTTTCGTCATCATCGGTCTTGGTGCTCTTGTCTATCGTAATGCTCTTGAAACGCAGGTAGTTGTCGTTGACATACTTTTCGATATCCTCGTCAGAAGGCTTTTCCTTGCCCTCACTGCCGTAGTAGTAATCAAAAAGCTTTTCCTTCATCTTTGTCTCTTTGAGCATCAGCTTGATAGACTCCTTGGAGATGCCCATCTCCTCGTACATATCCTTCTGTGCGTTGTATGCGTTTGTCGCAGATGAAGCTATCGACTTTGTGTCCTCATCGGTAAGCTCAAGCTTGAGCTCCTTGAACTTTTCGGTGACCGCACAGTACTCCTTGGTCTTTTTCATAGCGTTTTCTTCAAGGTAAACAGCCATTTCCTTGCCATCGACCTTTTCATCCATCACGCTGCCCGTAGAGCCCTTGTAGTACAGCGAATACTGCTGATTGAGCAGCTCGCTTACGATATTGTAAATGTATATTCCCGAATTTACGTCCGTATCGCCGTACTTCATAACGTATCTGCCGTTATCGCAGCCTGTGAGCATTGATGCAGCCATAGCCACGCTTACTGCGGCGCACGCAAGTCTTTTCAGAATTCTCATTCTCTATCCTTATCCTTTCAAATCAATTTCCTTACAAGGCATAATATAACCTATATATTATACACCAAATCCGCGCACAAGTCAAGTACCCGTCCAAAGCCGCGCAGATACGCATTATTTTGAAGTATCGGCTTTATCGGGGAAGAACGCATCATTTTTATGCTGTGCATAGGTCGACAGATACACCTTTTCAAAAACTATCTCCTCTGACGGAGCAGGGTCGCTCGAATCGGTTGGCTCGGTGCCGCAGATCTTTTCGTAAACGTCCATACCGTCATACACCTGCGCGAAGATAGTATACTGCTTGGTGAAGTTAGGCACACCGCCCATCTGCTCAAATGCCTCGGTTATCTCCTTGTTGTCAGATGCGCTTTCAAGCTCCTTTTTGAACTCGTCCGTAAAATCGACCGTACCGACGAACATTATCCTGCTGCCCGACACCTGCGAGCTTATAAACTTATTGCTCTTTCCGCCGAATGACACAAGCGCTCCCTTGAACGGCCACAGGTCTGCATTTATCTCTTTCTCGTAAGTTCTTTTGTCTGTGTCATCGGTATCTGCACCGTTTTTCGCCTTTGAGCCACCGAGAAAGTACACGTCCTTCTCAACGCTGAAAACGTAGGTGCCGTTATAATAGTTATCCCTTACAAGCTCCTTGAAATACTTGCAGGCATCGGGTGCCTTATCCTCGTACAGAACTGCCTTGAAGGTGCCCTTGTTTGTTTCAAACACCGCAACGGTCGCATCATCGGCAGGCAGCTGCCTTTGAACGAGAGTGGGGTTCTGATAGTCCTTGCCGCTTTTCTTTTTGAAAAAGCTGCTGAACATTATCGTCATCACGGCTATCATAACAAAGCACACTGCAAGTATGGATATCTGCACCACTGTTTTGTTTTTGCCCTTATTGTAATTGCTGCTCATTTTTATCCCCTTGCTTATTTGCGTCTGATCTTTGTTCCCTGTCTTGTCTCCTCGATGATGTAGCCCTTTGCGGTTATCTCGTCACGCAGGGCATCAGCCTTTGCAAAGTCCTTTGCCTTTCTCGCCTGCGCTCTTTGCTCGACAAGCGCCTTGATATCATCGGGGATATCCTCCTGCTCGTCCTGCTTTGCAAGCTTTTCGGCGTGTGCGGTAAGCCCCAGTGAAAGCACCCTGTCAAAGTCCTCTACCAGCGCGAGCTTGGTCGCGGCATTGGTATCAGCCTTGAGGACATCATACAGCGCGGTAATGCCAAGCGCGGTGTTGATATCGTTGTCAAGCGCGTCCTTAAAGCCCTTTTTCAGCTCGTCGAACTTTGCCTTATCGACCTCACCCGCACCCTCGGCTTTGAGCTGTGCTATCCTTGCAACGAGCTTGTCATAAGCCTGCTTTGCGTTGTCAAGGTTCTCGTAGGAGAACACAAGGCTCTTTCTGTAATGCGACTGGAGGCAGAAAAATCTGTAAACTATCGGGTCATAGCCCTTTTGTTCAAGCAGCGATACCGTCAGGAACTCGCCCTTTGACTTGCTCATCTTGCCGCCTGCGGTGTTGAGGTGATGAACGTGGAACCAGAAATTGCACCACTTGTGACCCAGATATGCCTCTGACTGTGCTATCTCGTTGGTGTGGTGCGGGAAAGCATTGTCTATACCGCCGCAGTGTATATCAAGATACTCGCCGAGGTTTTTCATCGAGATGCAAGAGCATTCGATGTGCCAGCCGGGGTATCCGACTCCCCAGGGAGAATCCCATTTAAGCTCCTGGTCGTCGAACTTGGACTTTGTGAACCAAAGCACGAAATCCGCCTTGTTGCGCTTGTTGGTATCCTCCTCTACGCCCTCGCGCACGCCGACCTCAAGATCGTCCTCGCTGAAATCGCCGAAAACGTAGTACTGCTTCAGCTTTGAGGTATCAAAGTAGATGTTTCCGCCTGCCTCGTAAGCGTAGCCTTTATCCATAAGCACGCCGATAACTCTGATAAATTCGTCTATCATACCCGTTGCAGGCTGTACCACATCGGGAGTCTTTATATTCAGCTTGGCGCAGTCCTCAAAGAAAGCCTTTGTGTAGAACTGTGCGATCTCCATTACCGTCTTATGCTCTCTCTTTGCGCCCTTGAGCATCTTATCATCGCCCGTGTCGCCGTCACTGGTGAGGTGTCCGACATCGGTGATGTTCATAACGCGCTTGACATCAAGTCCGTCATAGCGCATATATTTTTCAAGCACGTCCTCCATAATATAGCTGCGCAGGTTGCCGATATGCGCATAGTGGTAGACTGTCGGTCCGCAGGTGTACATAGCCACCTTGCCTGCAACGTTTGGGACGAACTCCTCTTTTTTGTGTGAAAGTGTGTTGTATAACTGCATTTTACTTTTCCTCCTTGTTATTTTGATGCTGTAATGCCTCAAGCTGTGCTATGCGCTTTTCGAGCTTTGCAAGGCGTTTTCTTTCAAGCGCAAGCTCCTGTGCAACGGGATCGGGGATGTGTACCTGATCAAGATCGAGCGTGCGCTTTCCGTTTTGCCGCACTATCCTTGCAGGCACGCCCACCGCCGTAGAGTTCGGCGGCACTTCCTTGAGGACCACCGCATTCGCGGCGATCTTGGCATTATCCCCCACCTTGAACGGACCGAGTATCTTTGCGCCAGCGCCCACCATAACATTGTTTCCCAGCGTCGGGTGGCGCTTTCCGTGATCCTTGCCCGTACCGCCGAGCGTACAGCCCTGATACAGCAGGCAGTAGTCGCCTATCTCCGCCGTTTCGCCGATGACCACACCACTGCCGTGGTCGATAAGCAGACCCTTGCCTATCTTCGCGCCCGGGTGTATCTCAATGCCCGTGATGCCGCGCATCGTCTGCGAAATTATCCTCGCAATGACCTTGTGCCCGTGCTTGTAAAACCAGTGCGCCGCGCGGTGAACGATTACCGCGTGCACGCCCGAGTATGTCAGCAAAACCTCAAGCTCGCTGCCCGCCGCAGGGTCACGCTCCATCACAGACCGCAGGTCTTTTCTTATTTCCTTGATAAATCCCATAGAATTACCTCGTTAAATCTCGTTTTCAGCCGACCATTTTTCTATCACATCATACAGCTCGTCAAAATCCGCCGCCGTAAAATCAATCTCGTAGTCATTCACAGCTTTCTGCACATCACCACAGGGCATAAACCAGCAGCTCGCAAGCCCCGCGTTTTTCGCGCCCAGCATGTCCGACGTCAGCGAGTCCCCGATAACAAGAAAGCTCTCCCTGTCGCCGCCGACCGCACTTACCACCGCGTCAAAAAACTCCCGCGCAGGCTTTGCCGCGCCTATCTCCTCGCTGACGAACACCTCGCTGATAAATCTGTCAAGCCCCGTTGACACTATCCGCCCCATAGCGTTTCGCGTCACACCGTTGGTGACAATGTAAATCCTCGCGTCAGCTATGTCACGCGTCAGCCTTTCAAGAAACGCGTCCGCGCCCTGCATAAGCACGCCATTTTTCGCCATAGCATCTATAAAATCGCTGTTTATCTGCGCAAGGTCCATCTTGTCCACGTCGCACCCGCACAGCTCAAACAACCGCCGAAACCTCGTCTCAAAAAGCTGGGTCTTGGTTATCTCACCCTTTTCAAATTCAAGCCAAAGGCTCTTGTTTATCTGCTTGAACGCGTCATAGCGCTGCTGGGAAAACTCCTGTCCCTGCGCCTGCATAACAGCTTTCAGCGCAATCTTCTCCGACGCGTGAAAGTCAAGCAGCGTCTGGTCAAGGTCAAACAACAGATTTTTGTGCATAACACTAACCTCTATATTCCTGCGTATTTTATCAGCTTGCTGTAAAAGCAATCGCAGGCTTGTGATTCGCTTTTGAAAAAAGTCTCTCCCGAGCGTTTTCCTCTTTCGCTGTAATAAACTACCCATCTGCCGTTTTCTGCAGCAAGGCAGTACACTTCATTGGGAAGCCCGCCTTTCATTATGGAATAACAGCTCGCAGGAACTTTCGCCGCTTTTAGTTTTCTTTCAAGTTCGTTTATGTTCATTGTCTTTTCCCACTTACAGCCAAAATAAAAACCTCCACAGACGACACTTTGTCATCTGCGAAGGCAAGTCATCATCGACCTACGGTCCCACTTCGTTTTTTCCGTAAAAACGGCTCATTCGTCTTTAACGCAGACCTGCGGAGGAGAATACTGAGCTTTGCGCCGTTGTTGCTCCCCTGCTGTCAGCCGCACTTCACTTACGCCCTGCACGGACGCTCTCACCGCTGACGTCCTCTCTGTAACGCGGACTCGTAAGCTACTCTTGCTGATACGCATTTATCCTATTAAATTACTTGCTTGAATCAATATACTTCCAGTAGCCCTTCAGGTAAACGCCGCCCGATATAAGCGTGAGTACCACGGCTATCCAGATAAGTCCCTCGTTTACAAGGAACACGGGCGCTTTCCAGTTAAGGTCGGGGCTTCCCTTTGCATCGGGGTAGAATATCTGTAAAAGCATTACCACCAGCAAAGCTATCATCGTGAAAGCTGTTTTGAGCTTTCCCCATATGCCCGCTGCGACCACAACGCCCTCGTTTGCGACCACGAGCCGCAGACCCGTCACCATAAACTCTCTTGAAAGGATAAGCACCACTGCAACAGGGTCTATCCATCTTTCAAACGCGAACACGATAAGCGCGGTCATTACCAGCAGCTTGTCGGCAAGCGGGTCAAGGAACTTTCCGAATGTCGTCACAAGGTTGTTTTTCCTTGCGATGTGCCCGTCAAGAAAGTCCGTTATCGACGCAAGTGCGAAAAACACCAGCGCGAAGATCATGTGCCCCTCAAAGAACCACAGCACAGATACCAGAAAGAACGGTATCAGCACCACTCGCAGCACAGTCAGTTTATTAGGCAGATTCATATAAAAACTATCTCACTTTCAAAACTATACTCTCGAACCGATAAGGTCATAATCGAGCGTGTCATCGACAAGCACGTTCACATACTCGCCCACCGCGACCTTCTTCTCGCTCATGAAAAACACCTTGCCGTCTATCTCGGGCGCGTCATACGCACTTCTGCCGTAGTAGCACTCGGCATATCTGTCAAAGCCCTCACAAACGACCTCAAGCGTTTTTCCGCTGCATTTTTCATTGAATTCGTCCGATATGAGCATCTGCTCCTCCATAATCATCTCGGCGCGTCTTTCACGCGTTTTGAGATGTACCTGGTCTGGCATATCAAATGCCGGCGTACCCTCCTCGGGAGAAAATGCAAAGCAGCCAAGGCGTTCAAATCTTACCTGCTTTACAAACTCGCAAAGCTCCTCAAACTGTTCATCGCTCTCACCGGGGAAGCCGACGATAAGCGTTGTGCGCAGTATCACTCCGGGTATTTTTTGCCTTATATGCTCAACAAGCTGCGTAAGCGACTGTCTGTCGCCGCTGCGGTTCATACGGCGCAGTATATCGCCGTTGCAGTGCTGCAAAGGCATATCAATATATTTAACGAGTTTTTCCTCGCTTGCTATCGTATCCAGCAGCTCGTCTGTTATCCTCTCAGGATAGCAGTAAAGCGTTCTTATCCACTTGAAGCCGTCTATTCTGCAAAGCTCCTTCAAAAGCTTTGGCAGCTCGCTTTTGCCGTAGATGTCCTCACCGTAGCGGGTGGTATCCTGCGCGACAACGACAAGCTCGGTCACGCCGCTTTGAGCAAGCCATTTTGCCTCCTCAACTATATCCTCTATCCTGCGGCTGCGGAAAGCGCCTCTTATCGACGGGATAGCGCAGTATGTACAGCAGTTGCTGCACCCCTCGGCTATTTTGATATACGCGCTGAACGGCTCTGTTGAGATTATTCTGCCGCCTTCAAGGCAAAGGTCTGTATTCTCGCCGTAAGCGCATACCTGCTTGTTATCGGCAAGCACCTCTCTTATTATATCGCACAGACTGCCATTGGAGCCAAGCCCGATAACAGCATCAAGCTCGGGCATTTCCTTGACCATTTCATCGCGGTATCTCTCCGCAAGGCAGCCCGTAGCGATCAGCGCCTTGATCCTGCCTTCCTTTTTCAGCTCGCTGAGTTCCAGTATCGTGTCGATAGCCTCCTGCTTTGCAGACTCAATAAAGCCGCAGGTATTGACTATCACCACATCGGCAAGCGCCGCATCTGCGATTATCTCAAAACCCTGCTGCTTGAGGTCAAAAAGCATATGCTCGGCATCTACCTGATTTTTCGGACAGCCGAGCGAGACCATTCCAACTCTTGTTGCCATATGAATATCTCCTGTTAAATTACACAACAAAATTATACAAAGCTATTATCTCACTTTTTTATTCTTTTGTCAAGCGCAATCTTACCGCGTACACACATATTTTACTTGCGCGGCATATTTTTTCGACAATTACCCGTCCTGTTCATCATATTCAAGCTCTATCTGCTTAAAAGCCTTATTGATGTCGCTGTAATCGTAGCCGTACCGCACAAGCGAGTTTTTCGCGCGGTTGATGCCCTTTTCATCGGTCATTATGCGCAGATACTTCTTTTCTATCAGCGTGTGCAGCCGTTCCTCAACGCCCTCGTCATATTCCGAGAGCGCTATGTCGATGACTTCCTTTGTGAGCCCTTTCAGGCGCATTTCCTGAAAAGCGCGCCGCCTGCCGAACAGCTTGACCTCGATATAGTGCCTTGCAAGCCCCTGCGCATAGCGTCTGTCATTTATCGCGCCGAGCTCGACAAGGCGCTGCATAACGCGGTAGCAAAGGTCTTCATCATAGTTCTGCCGCAGCTTTTTGAACATCTCGACAAACGAATAATCCCTGCGGTCGAGCAGGTACAGCGCACGCTCGCGCGCTCTGCGGAAATCGCTCTCCTGCTTTATCTGCTCCCACGCCGACAAAGGCAGGTCAAGACCTGCCCTGATGTTGAATTTACTTATTATCTCAAGATTAAGATACGCGCTCTCGCCCTCGTCAAAATCCACGCGGTATGTCGAGCCTTTGTATTTTTCAACAGCCGTTATCTTCATCTTTTAGTCGCCAAGGTTTGAAATGTCAACGGGGGCGAATTCCTCAAAGTCCTCCTGCGCGTCCTCTGATTCCTTTACAACAGGCTTGATGCCCGCGCTCTCGTTAGCCAGTTTTTCAAGCTTTGAGGTCTCAGCCTTTTTCTTCGGAGCCGCCGCAGCAGCAGCCTCTGCTTCATTCTGCTTGAACTTTTCTCTTATCTTGCCCTCGATCTCGTCCATGATCTCTGGGTTATCAAGCAAAAACTGCTTGGAGTTATCCCTGCCCTGACCGAGTTTCATATCATTGTAGCTGAACCACGCGCCGCCCTTTTTGATGATGCCGAACTCCACGCCGATATCAAGTATCTCGCCGACCTTTGATATACCCTTGCCGTACATGATATCGAACTCTGCCTCCTTGAACGGCGGAGCGACCTTGTTCTTAACGACCTTGCAGCGCGTTCTGTTGCCGATAACATTTGCACCGTCCTTGATCTGCTCGCCGCGTCTTACCTCGATCCTGACAGATGCGTAGAATTTCAGCGCACGGCCGCCGGGGGTAGTTTCGGGGTTGCCGTACATAACGCCTATCTTCTCTCTTATCTGGTTGATGAAAATAGCAGTGGTGTTGGACTTTCCTATAACAGATGTGAGCTTTCTCAAGCCCTGCGACATCAGCCTTGCAAGCTGGCCAACGTGTGAATCGCCCATATCTCCGTCGATCTCTGCCTTTGTGGTCATAGCCGCAACAGAGTCGATAACTATGCAGTCGATAGCGCCCGACCTTGCAAGCGCCTCTGCGATCTCCAGCGCCTGTTCGCCCGAATCAGGCTGTGAAACGAGCATATTGTCGATATCAACGCCCAGCGCCGCCGCGTAAACAGGGTCAAGCGCGTGCTCAACGTCGATAAACGCAACGTCACCGCCCATTTTCTGCGTCTGTGCGATAACGTGCAGCGCAACGGTAGTCTTACCCGATGACTCGGGCCCGTAGATCTCTATGATCCTTCCGCGCGGTACTCCGCCGATACCCAGCGCGGTATCAAGCGTCAGCGAGCCTGTGGAGATAGCCTCCACGTCCATAGCCTTCGCCTCACCGAGCTTCATTATAGCGCCCTTTCCGAACTGCTGCTCTATATACGCGATCGCAGTTTGCAGAGCCTTTTTCTTCTCCTCCTTGTCTGTGATGTTAACAACGGGAGTGGTTGATGCTTTCTTCTTTTTGTCCATCGCCATAACTATGATACCTCCGATACTGTTTTGGGGTGTTTTTCTTCTGTGATTTTATTATAGCACACTAACTGTCCGTTTGTACGGACTGTTAGCCAAATTGTTTACAAGTACATATTTTTGGACTTTTATTTCTTGAAGCCCGTAATTACGCGAAATATCCCGCACGCATCTTTGTTTGCGCGAACATTCTCAAAGCCGTGCCGCACAAGCATAGTCATGACCTCGTCCTGCATACCGATGCCTATTTCCAGCGCGATAAGGCCGCCCGTTTTCAGCTTGTGCTTGAAGTTTATCAGTATGTGCCTGTAAAAGTCCAGCCCGTCATCGCCGCCGAAAAGCGCACCCTGCGGCTCGAAAGATACCTCCCTTTGCAGCACTTTCATATCCTGCGATGTAAGGTACGGCGGGTTTGCCGTCAGCACATCAACGAATGGCAGATCTTCCGCAGTTTCCCTGTCTGTGACATCGCCCTTGACTATCTGCATTTTGCTGCCGTTAAGCGCGATGTTTTGTTTCATATATTCTATCGCCTTGTCCGAAACTTCGACCGCTATGACCTGCCCGCAGTCAAGATACTTTTCCAGCGCGATGCCAATGCACCCGCTGCCCGCACACAGATCCGCGACCGTCAGCGGCTTGTCCTTCGGTGCTTTTCTGCGCACTATATCAACAAGCGTTTCAGTGTCCTGCCGCGGTATAAGCACTCCTTCACCGACCTTGAAAGCCAGCCCGTAGAACTCCCATTCGCCTATAAGGTACTGAAGCGGTTCGCCGTTCATACGCCGCCTGCAAAGGCTTTCAAACTCGTCCTGCACGCTGCTTTCGGCGCACTCCTTCAGCTTCATTTCAAAATCAAAGCTGCGGCAGCCACACCCAAGCGCCTTGCCAAGCAGCTCACGCGCGTTGAGGTGTGCATCCTCCACGCCCGCTTTTTCAAGATCATTCACCGCTTTTTCAAGCAGCTGTGCATAACTGCTCACAGCCTGTCCTCCTCGGGATCATCAGGTATACACGCCGCAAGCGCCTTTATCGCGCACTCTATCTCCTTACCGTCAGGCTCGCGCGTGGTTATGCGCTGTATCCACAGCCCGGGTGCAGAAATGACTCTCGTAACGATGTTATCGTACTTTCCCGCAAGCCTGATAAGCTCGTAGGATATGCCCATAACGATCGGCAGCAGCGCTATCTTTACAAGCACCCTGACAAAGATATTCCCCCACGAAACGCGGAAGACCGTGCTGACAAAAATGCTTATGAACAGCACAAGAAAGATAAAGCTCGTTCCGCAGCGCGGGTGAAAACGGCAGTGCTTTTTGACGTTCTCCACCGTCAGCTCGTCGCCGTGTTCGTAGCAGGTTATCGTCTTATGCTCTGCGCCGTGGTACTCGTACGTCCTGCGTATATCCTTCATCAGCGCGGTCAGCGAGGTGTAGCCGATGAATATCGCTATCTTTATGATGCCCTCGATGATGTTCTTTGCGATCGGTGAAAGGCTGACGACGAATTTGTCTATCAGCTTTGATATACCGCTTGGCAGCAGCATAAACAGCGCTATCGCCAGCGCCAGACCGAGTATTATCGAAACGGTGGTGATTATCGGCATAAGCTTGTCGCCCAGCTTTTCGTCCACCCACTTTTCAAACTTTGAAGGCTCCTCATCGTCGTCCTGCTCGGCGCTCATCTGCTTGTCGGCAGAGCGCGAGAGGCACTTGTAGCCGTCTATCATTGATGTAATAAACACGAACACTCCGCGCACAAACGGTATCTTGCGGTAAAACGGTGCGTTTTTTCCGCCCTTTATCGCCCATTCTTCAAGGTCTATCTCACCGCTTGGCAGACGGCACGCCATAGCCGCCTTGTCGATACCGCGCATCATCACGCCCTCGATAACGGCTTGTCCGCCTATTTTGGACTTGAATTTTTCACCCGAGGTGTTTTCCTTACTCTTGCTCATTTATGGGATCTATCCTTTCTGATCCTGGTTCTGAAGATATCAGCTGCACATCGGCAGTCGAAGCACTCTGCTCTGCGCCGTTTTTCTTTTCCATACACGGCAGGGTGATAAGCACCGTTGTACCCACGCCCTGCTCGCTGTTGATGGTAAGCGTGCCGCCGTGGCGCTGTATTATCTCATCTGCGACTGCAAGACCGATGCCCGAGCCGCGTCTTGTGTGGTTAGCTTTAAAGAACTTTGTCTTGACCTTTGGCAGATCCTCCGCCGAGATGCCCATGCCCGTATCCGATATTGAAATGCAGATCTCTCCATGCTCCTCATAAGCCTCTACCGACACAGTATCGCCCTTGTCCGAATACTTTATCGCATTGTCTACAATATTTATGAACACCTGACGCAGCCTGTTCTTGTCGCCATAGACAAACGAGAGCATTTCAGGCTCGTAGTAATCGAGCTTTATGCCCAGCGCACGCGCCCTTTCCTGATAGATAAGCACAGTTTCGCCAAGCTCTGCAAGTATATCTATGGTGTCCATTATAAGTGTGAGCCTGTTATCCTGTATACGCGAGAAATCCAGCAGCTCCTCTACCATCTGCGAAAGGCGCTCTGTCTCGCTGGTGATAACTCTCATACCCTTTTTGAATGTTTCCTTGTCCTCATACATCGAGGTGACTGTTTCTGTCCAGCCCTTTATCGCAGTCAGCGGCGTTCGCAGCTCGTGCGATACAGACGAAATGAACTCATTTTTCATCTGCTCGGTATTGGAAAGCTCGTCCGCCATATAGTTGATAGAGTCGCAAAGCTCGCCCAGCTCGTCGTCCGACTCTTTCTTGATACGCTCGGAGAAATCGCCCTTTGCGAACTGCTTTGTCATATCGCCTATGCTGCGTATCGGGTAGACGATAGAACGTATGAAGTACATTCCCGAGAAGAAGATGAGCAGCATTATCGCCGCGCTGACAACGAGCGTGGTAATGCTTATAATAAGTATCTGGTTGTCTATCTTCTTCATTGACGAAAGCATACGCAGCGCGCTGTACTGGCTGTCCCTTGCGTTGATGAGCGCCGTTACCGCCACGACCTTCTCGCCCGTAGAGAGCTCGTATATCTGCGTGGCAATACCCTGCTTTGATGCCTTTGCCTCCTCGTAGTCAGCCATCGCATCGTTTGACGAGGGTGAAAAGCCCGATGATGTGACCTCGACCTCGCCGTCGTTGTTGATAGCCATAAGCTCGATGCGTTCCTTGTCCTCATAGCCCTCAACGTATGTGCGTATACGCGAATTGATGCTCGCCTTGCCCGCCTCGGGATTTGTCTGAACAGCGGCGGACACGATATTCATTTTTGAGCTGAGGTACTCCTTTGCGGTGTTGTAGTAATAGTTTCTTACCACGATCACCATAAGCACCTCGATAAGCAGCAGTATCGCAGCTATAACACCGAAGCTGTTGCGCAGCCAGTGCATAGTGATACTGTGCTTTCCGTACCTGATCTCATGCTTTGCCAACTGTCACTGCTCTCCAATCGTTACGGGTTTCCGCCCGACCATTTGTAACCGTAGCCCCATATCGTGAGGATATACTTCGGGTTTGACGGCTCATCCTCTATCTTCATTCTTATTCTTCTGATGTTAACATCGACTATCTTATCATCGCCGTAGTAGCTCTCGCCCCAGATGTGTTTGAGTATGCTTGTCCTGTCAAGCGCGGTATTCTGGTTCCTGAAGAAATACTCCATTATCTGATACTCTACCTGTGTGAGATCTATCTGCTCGCCGTTTTTGAACACCGTTCTGCTCTTGAGATTGAGCGTGAACGGACCCGAGGTCATCACCGATGCCTCCTCCGGCTTTGAGCTTGAGCGCGAAACACGTCTGCAAACCGCATCTACTCTTGCGATAAGCTCGCTTATGGAGAACGGCTTTGTGATATAGTCGTCAGCACCGCTCATCAGGCATGATATCTTATCCATCTCCTGCGATTTTGCCGAAAGCATGATAATGCCGATGCTGTTGCTTTTTTCTCTTATCCTCTTGCACACCTGCATACCGTCGATACCGGGCATCATAATATCAAGCAGTGCCACATCGAACTGACCGCCCGCCTCATCGAACGCCTTGATAGCGTCCTCGCCGCAGTTGACGTCTACAACATCGTAGCCGCTTCTTTGCAGGTTGAGCACAACAAATTCCCTTATAGAATCCTCGTCCTCGCAAACAAGTACCTTTTTCAACATTTGTTCTCCTCCTCGTCATTTAGTCTATGATATAGAAATTGTTCTTTACCTCATCTATCGTCAGCACGAGCTGATCCTGCGTATCCTTGGGGAATTTAACAAAATACTGGAGCTGTCCCCTTGTATCGACAAGCTCATAGCCTTTTTTCTCAAGCTCATCAGCATTGTTCTTTGTCGCCGAGCAAAAGCGCACAAGCTCTGTCGTGGAGGTATTTATATCGCCCGAATACTTGTAGCACACCACATCGCCCGTATCGTTATCGCGCCTTACAGTCACCTTGTCCGCCCAGCGTTTGGGGAAGGCAAGGAAGAAACCGTTTGGTATCGAGTAGTAGCCCGTATACTTCTCCTCCAGCGTGTAGAAATCCTTGTAAACGCTCCATGTCGTCATATACAGCATTTCGTCAGCAACGGCATTTTCGTAGCCAAGCATCGGCTTTGCAGATGGTATCTCCACCACCGTATCGCCGTCAACATCGGTGCAGTAGTACCCGACAGGTCTTGTGCACCTTGGCAGAAGCCTTTCCTTGCTTTGCTGTATCGGGTTTTGCAGATTTGAATATCTGTAATAAACGACCTCCGTCTGCATAAGACCCTCGGCAGTGGTGCTGTCGATAAACACCGCACTGCGTCCGCCGTCGATCATTCCCCTTACGGCTTTGACGTATGTGGAAACATTATCGCACATATCAATGGTATGCTCGCGTTTGAGCTCGCCGTTCTCCATAGAGAGTATAGATGCCCTCGAGGTTATCTTCTCCGTTTCGGGATTGACCGTCTTTTGCACCGTGACAAGCTCCTTTGTGCCGTCGGCGTTTATATCCATCGTCTCAAGCACCGAGTAGGTGTCGGTGCCGACTTTTTTGAAGGTGCCATGATCGTAGCTGTATATCTCAAGAGTTTTGTCGTCAGTAGCAGGATTCTGATATCCTACCACGACAAGGTCGCCGCTTTTTTTGCCAAACGTCGATATCATTACCTTGTCGATATCAGTACCTGCGCCGTGCAGTTCCTTTACAGAGTGCCACTTTCCGTCCTCGTCGGTATCAAGTACGTTTATCCTCATACCGTTGTCCTTGACATTATCCTTGTATTCGTAGAAAACGATAGCCTCGCTGTCAGGCTCATCGTCGATATTTGCGATAACGTATGCGCTTCGGTAATCGCCGTTTCTGGGGTATTTCAGGGTGATATTGCTCCCCACGCTCTCGATAAGCGCCTGATGTATCTCCTCCTGCTCCTTGGTGAGCTTCGGTGCATCAACAAGTCCCTCGACCGAAAAATTCAGTGCCGAGCAGCCTGTCAGCAGCACGCACGCAGCGCTCAAAGCCGCAAGTCCGAGTCTTTTCAAGCGATCACTTCCCTTCCGCACACACAAAAATAAGGACGGGTACGCATACCCGACCTTATTATACCACATTCGGCTCATATTTTCAAGTGCTTTTATCAAATTATCTCTGCTCCAGAGGAATGTATATCTTTTCCCTCATGACCGCCTTGTAGGCAGGTCTGATGATCCTCTTGCCCGTTACAAGTTCCTCAAATCTGTGCGCGCACCAGCCTGCCATTCTTGATACGGCAAACATCGGTGTGAACAGGTCATCGGGTATGCCCAGCATCTTGTAAACAAGTCCCGAATACATATCCACATTCGCACACATTGTCTTGTCGCTGCCCTTTACATCACGGATAAGCGCAGGTGTGAGCTTTTCGATAGTTTCAAGCAGCTTGAACTCCTTTTCAAACTCCGTGCCCTGTGCAAGCTTCTTTGCATTCGCCTTGAGTATAACTGCTCTTGGGTCGGAAAGCGTGTAAACGGCGTGTCCCATACCGTAGATAAGTCCCGTTTTATCGAACACTTCCTTGCGGATTATCTTTTTGAGGATATCAGCTACCTTATCCTCGTCCTCCCAGTCATCAACGTTGTCCTCAATGAACTTATGCATTGCCGACACCTTGATGTTCGCGCCGCCGTGGCGTGTGCCCTTGAGCGCACCTACTGCCGCAGCGTATGCTGAATATGGGTCTGTGCCCGATGATGTGAGCACACGGCAGGCAAATGTGGAGTTGTTTCCTCCGCCGTGCTCTGCGTGCAGCATCATCATAAGGTCAAGCAGCTTTGCCTCTTCATCGGTGAATTTCCTGTCGGGGCGCAGCGCGGAAAGTATCATCTCCGCAGTGGACTGTCCGGGTATAAGCGGGTGCATGAACATACTCTCGCCGTCAAACGAGCGCCTCTTTACCTGATATGCCGATACCATGATGTTTGGCAGCTTTGAGATTATCGAGATAGCCGTTGCCATTTCAAACTCGGGTGAGCGCTCCTCGGGGTTCGCATCATACGAATACAGCGCAAGTATAGACCTCTCCATCTTGTTCATGATGTTCTTTGACGGAGCCTTTGATATCATATCCTCAAAGAAGTCGCCCGGCAGCGGTCTGTTGTCGGCTATCATCTTTTTGAAGGCTGCAAGCTCGTCCTTGTTTGGCAGATCGCCCATAAGCAGCAGATAAACTATCTCCTCGTAGGCAAATCTGTTCTCCTTGCGAGCGTTTGAGATAAGGTCGTTTATATTGTAGCCGCGATAGATAAGCTGACCGTCGATAGGTGCCTTCTCTCCCTCGTTTATAACATATCCGTGAACGTTGCATATGTTGGTCAGACCTGCGGTAACGCCTGTACCGTCGGCATTTCTCAGACCTCTCTTGACAACATATTTGTCATACAGCTTGGGGTCTATGGTATTATTATCGGTAAACTGTTTGTAGAAGATACTTCTTGCAGTTTCTTTCATATCTCTCACTCCATAAATAAACATAATGTATTTATTTATTCTACTATATTTCGCGACTTTTGTCAAGTTCTGCGCAAAAACCGTTCATATGAAAGTCACGCCCGCACGTTCAAGGACACTTTTTTTCCTGCTTTGCTTTTTACCGTCATATCGGCAGCCCGTAGCGTTTTGCAGCAAAAAGACATTCCCGCATACCTTTGCCGCACCAAGAGCCGTAGCGCCCACGCAGCCGCACAGGTCAAGTCCGCAGACATATATCTCGTCATAGCCGCGCTGCTGCATAAACTCTCTGAATTTTTTGGCGGTAAAGCTGTTTGGCAGGCTCTTTTCAAAGTAAAGCTCGCTCACCACATCAAGACCGCTGTAAAGCTGCGCGCCCTGCGTACCTCTTATAGAAAACCCGATGAAAAGGCGGTTTGTCGGCAAATTCTGAAACATCTGCGCGATGTAGATAACGTCACCGCCCTGCGCCCTGAACTCCTGCGCCGCCTTGTTCACCTGCGCGGTAAGAGCCTTTGTGTCGTATGAAAACTTTGCCTTTCTTTTGTCCCAGAGATAGTCATTTTGCATATCTATCACGATAAGCGCTTTTTTAACAGCCATACCGCACCTCCCACAACGATAGCCAGCGATGAATACACCGCCGCGAACTTTATTACATTGAACACCGTAAAAGACCACATAAGCACGCCCGATCGGCTGCCTGCGAGCAAAAAGAACATCATCGTGTTCTCAAGCAGATCAGCCGTGACAGCGGCAACGGGCAGCATAGGCAGTATCTCCGCCGCCCTGCCGCGCATCTCACACCTTTCGGCGACCGACTTTATCGCGCAGCGGTAGAACGTCCCGTAAGCAAGCGCGTAGAACATATCCACCGCGTAAAAACCCCATTGGTAGAACGCCGCGGCTGTCCTGCCATAGCGTGAGAGCGCCGCACTTATCCTGCTCGGTGTTACCGCAAACGTCAGGTCGATTATCCCCTGTCCGCCCGAGAGCAGCTCGACCTGTGCCGCAGTTAAGCGCATCAGCGCCATCATGCACAGGAAGATCGCAAGCAGTATCCCCAGCCCGAACAGCCCGTGTGTTTTTCTTTGCATATGCCTCCCCCTTTCAGTCAAGAAAGCGCCCAACGCTTTCACGCACATACCTTTCAAGCACCGCATCATCGCGCAGGTCAAGTCCGCAGTCGGCACATATCTGCTCGTGGCGCAGCACCGCAAGCTCGTGCAGGCTCGAAAGCTCAAAGGCGATATGGCGGCACTCCTGCTCACTTTTTCGCCCTGCGAAATGCGCCGTGATGCACGGCAGGCTCTCCATACCCATCTCGCCCGAACGGTTGAGCAGCAGATATTTGGTTATCGCGCGCGAATAGCTGAAATTCTTAATCATCAGCTTCATCATATTGTAGTGCAGCATTATCACGCGCTCCTTCGGCGCGATATCGGCACACAAAAGCCGCGCTATCTCTGGATCTGCGCGCTGTGCATCGGCAAGCAGCCCCTTGAAGACCTCGTAAAGCAGCGCCTCGCGCGAGCCAAAGCAGTAGTTTATCATCGCAGCGTTCGCCCCCGCCTTTGCCGCGATCGCACGGCTCGTCACCTCGTCCGCATCGGCACAGCTCGTCATAAGCTCCTTTGCAGCCGCAAGCAGCGCCTTTTTCGTGGCATCAAGATCCCGATGTTTCGCAGACATCTTATCACCTCTCATTTATTAAACGCGTTTAATTACTAACTGCATTATACACCACATACACAGTTTTGTCAAGAGTTTTTTCACTTATCGGAATATTTTCCCCTGCGCGTGAATATACATAGTAACAGTACCCGCAAGGACAAGCCAAAGGAGGATATAAAAATGAAAGAATACCTGCAAGCCGCGGTCGCTTTTGCTGTGCTGCTGATGATAATACCCTGCGTGGTCTTTTTAAGCCCGAACAAACCGCAGGCAGCCGCACTGCCCGAAAGCTCCGCTGTGCAAGGTGAAAAGCCTGCCGATGCGCAGACTGTAAAGATCTACTTCACCGACGAGAAAAAGCTGCGTGAATACACGATGCAGGAGTATATGACAGGCGCGGTGCTTGCGCAGATGCCTGCCGATCTCGAGCCTGCCGCTTTGCAGGCGCAGGCAATTCTTGCACACACCTATGCGCTTTACCGCACGCAGTCCGAAAGCGCCCACCCCACACCTGCTCTCTGCGGCGCCGTTATGAGCGATGACACTAAGCTGTATCACGGCTTTTTCACCGAGCAGCAGGCAAAGGCGCTTTACAAGGACGGCTACGACAAGGCGCGCGAAAAGATCGAGCAGGCGGTCAAAGCGGTCCAAGGCAAGTATCTCGCCTATGACGGCAAACCGATAATCGTTGCATTCCACGCGGTCAGCGACGGTCACACACGCTCGGCAAAGGACGTATGGGGGCAGGATATCCCCTACCTTGCAAGCGTGGAGAGCAAGCTTGACGAGCCGCTGAAACAGGCTGTTTCAAAGACCGAGATAACGAGCGCACAGCTCAAGGAAAAGCTCGGCAAGGTCTATGACGACATCACATTCGCAGGCAGCGCAGACAGCTGGCTGAAGATAACGCAGACGGGCGAATACGGGCTTGTCAAGCAGATCAGCGTTTGCGGCAGACAGATCCCAGCAGACGAGCTTTGCGAGGCGCTCGACCTTTCCTCGCAGAGCTTCACCTTTGAGCTGTCGGGCGATAAGTTCATCTTCACCTGCAAAGGACTGGGTCACATGGTCGGCATGAGCCAGCTCGGTGCAAACGAGATGGCAAAGCAGGGCAAGACCTGCGAGCAGATACTCACCCACTATTTCAAGGACTGTAAAATTTGTGACAATTCACCGCAAAGCTCTTGAAAGTACCGCTAAAATGTGGTATACTGTCCTTAAATCAAAAACGAAAGGACGTAATGAATATGCCTAATATCCTTGTTACAGGCGGTGCGGGCTTTATCGGCAGCCACACCTGCGTTGCCCTGCTCAATGCGGGCTATGATATAGTTATCGCCGACAACTTCTCAAACTCCAAGCCCGAGGCTCTCAACCGCATCAAGACCATTACAGGCAAGGACTTCAAGTTCTGCGAGGTCGACCTGCTCGAGCGTGAAAAGCTTGAAAAGGTCTTTGAGGAGAACAAGATCGATGCTGTCATTCACTTTGCAGGCTACAAGGCGGTCGGCGAGTCGGTCGCAAAGCCGCTGAAATACTACCACAACAACATCACAGGCAGTATCATCCTGCTCGAAACAATGGCAAAATACGGCTGCAAAAAGATAGTATTCTCATCCTCCGCAACAGTCTACGGACCTGTAAATCCCATACCGTACGTTGAGGATATGCCCACCAGCGCGACCAATCCCTACGGCTACACCAAGCTGATGATCGAGCAGATACTCAAAGACGTTTACACCTCCGACAACGAGTGGTCTATCTCGCTGCTGCGCTATTTCAACCCTATCGGCGCGCACCCGTCGGGACTTATCGGCGAGGACCCCAACGGTATCCCGAACAATCTTCTGCCTTACATCTGTCAGGTAGCAGTCGGCAAGCTTGAAAGACTGGGCGTTTTCGGTGACGATTATGATACCCCCGACGGCACGGGCGTGAGGGATTATATCCACGTCTGCGACCTTGCGGACGGACATCTGTGCGCAGTAAAATATGTGCTTGAGCATAAGGGCGTTGAGGCTGTCAACCTCGGCACAGGCAAGGGCTCGAGCGTTTATGACGTTCTGCACAGCTTTGAAAAGGCGTGCGGAAAGCAGCTGCCGTATAAAGTCCTGCCGCGCAGACCGGGCGACCTGCCTGCCTACTATGCAAAGACCGACAAGGCAAAGCAGCTTTTCGGCTGGGAAGCAAAGTATACACTCGACCAGATGACCGCAGACAGCTGGAACTTTATCAGCAAAAACCCCAACGGATTGTAAAACAGTACAAAAAAGAGGACAGTTAACAGCTGTCCTCTTTAATTTTTATTCATACAATATGCACAAATAATACGATTTTTATTGACAAAGCCGCATTTGCGTGATATAATTTAGCACAAGAAGCCGAAAACTTACTTTGTTTTACGACCAAAAGGAGTTTGAACCATGAAAATCAGAACAAATTCAGAGGGAAATATTTATACCATTGCCGTTGAGGGAAGGATAGATATGCTCAATGCCGACGAATTTCAGCAGGCGGCAGATGAAGCTGTCGCAAAGCTTTTTGGCAAAAGCGGAACGCTGATAATGGATTTCAGCCAGCTGAAGTATATCTCATCGGCAGGGCTGCGCGTTATCCTTTCCTGCTACAAGCAGATGAAAAAAAGCAGCGGCACCCTGAAGATCGTCAACGTACTGCCGACGATAATGGAGGTGCTTGAGATCACAGGATTTAAAAACATCGTTGATATTTCCGAAACGGAGGTGGACTAACTGTGAGCAGACTCAGATCTTTTACACTTGACCTTAATCCGCCGTCTGATTTCGGGCCTCTCAAAAGCCAGTACGAAGATACGGTAAAGAAGATACTTACCGAAAGCAACAGAATGGCAAAAAGAGCAGGTATCAGCTCAAAGGACGAAATGCACATCGTTTTGCTCACCGAGGAAACTATCTCGGTACTGCCGCACCTTACCGAATACGGCTCAGGCAAATTCTGGATAGATGTTACGGACGATCTTTTTGAGCTGCACATTTCGGTAACGCCCAAATCTGCATCGGGTGCAAAGGCACGCAAGGTCAGCGAACCCGCAAAAAGAACGATCATGGGCAGGGTCCTCGGCGTATTTGACAGGGCAGCATCAAAAAAAGGCGAAAGCGATGATAATACCAGCTGGTCACTTGGCAGCTACATCGAAAAGCTCAAGCAGCAGGATCAGGGCAGTGCGCTGGAGGAGTGGGATGAAATGGAGCATTCTATCCTCGCCAACATTGCAGATGATGTTGTTGTCAAGCGCGAAAGCAACAGCGTAGACCTTATCATCTCAAAGAAAGTCAAGCCGAACAGTTTCAGTTTTTAACAGTACAAAAAAGAGGACAGCAAAAACTGCCCTCTTATTATTTTGCCTTATTTCAAAAAGCCCGAGATTATCTTCTGCTCGGCTTCCTCCTCGGTCAGTCCAAGCGTGCGCAGCTTTAGCAGCTGCTCGCCCGCTATCTTTCCGATAGCCGCCTCGTGTATCAGCGCTGCATCGGGATGCTCCGCATCAAGCTGCGGCGATGCCGAGACCTTTCCGTTGCCAACAAGTATCGCATCGCACTCTGAATGACCCGTGCATACGTTCATACCCTTGATGACGCTGTGATACTCCTGATACGATTCATCCCTTGCCACCGACCTTGACATCAGATCAACACCGCTGTTTTCGCCTTTGAGCTCAACATAGAAATCGGTCTTTGCCTGCTCCCTGCCGTCAGTCATTATCCTTTCCTTGATGATGAGCCTTGCACCGTCGCCAAGCACTCCCCTTGTCGTCCTTGTCGTCTGATCGACACCGCTGAGCTGCACCGTGTCCATAGTGAGCTTTGCATTCTCGCCAAGCTCGATATCTGTAACGGGATCTATCTTGCGCAAGCCCTCTGCCTCGCCCGTGCCGATGTGCTTTTCCTCGTACAGCACGTTTGCATCTTTCTCGATAAAGAAGCGGTGTATGCCGTTGTGGCGCGCCTCCTCCTCGCCCGAATTATGCACTCCGCAGCCTGCAACGATAGTAACATCTGCGCCCTGTCCGACATAGAAATCATTGTAAACAAGGTCGTCGATGCCGCTTTTTGTAACGCACGCAGGGATAAACACTTTCTCGCCCTTTGTGAACGGCTTTATGTGTATAACAAGACCCGGTGCGTCCTGCTTTGATTCTATCTTTATGTTTTCCGAGGACTGCCTTGCAGCGCACTGCCCGTCCTCACGGATATTGTATGCTCCATTGAACTCGCCGTTGTAGTCCGAGATCATTTCAAGGAGCTGCTTTGTGATATCATTCATTTCCATTAGCTCCTTTCACACGGTCTTGGCGCCCTGCTGCCCTTGATAAGCTTCGGCAGTATCTCCTGCGCACTTCCGCTTGACTCTACCTTGCCGCCCGAGATAACAACTATCTCGTCAGCTATCTCAAGTATCCTCTCCTGGTGGGAGATTATCATAAGCGTGCCGTTTATCTTGTTCTTGACTTCCTTGAACACGTCAACAAGCCCCGCAAAGCTCCACAGGTCGATGCCCGCCTCGGGCTCGTCAAAGATAGACAGCTTGGTGTTTCGCGCAAGTACGGTCGCTATCTCGATACGCTTTATCTCACCGCCCGAAAGCGATGCGTTCACCTCGCGGTCGATGTAGTCGTTCTTGCAAAGCCCGACCTTGCCAAGCAGCTCGCAGATCTCGGGCTGTTTCAGCTCTCTGCCCGCGGCAAGCTCCAGCAGGTCGCGCACAGTAAGCCCCTTGAATCTTACAGGCTGCTGAAAGGCATAGCTTATGCCCAGCTTTGCACGCTGCGTGATGTCAAGCTCCGTTATGTCCTGCCCGTCAAAGATTATCCTTCCCGATTCGGGCGTGATAAGTCCCGCAACAGTCTTTGCAAGCGTGGTCTTTCCGCCGCCGTTGGGACCTGTTATAACAACAAGCTTGCTATCGGGGATCTCAAGGCTTACATCGTTGAGTATGCCTCTGCCGTCCTCAAGGCTCCAGGTTATGTTTTCCAGTTTAAGCATTTTACTTCATCCTTTTGATTATTTTAGGTCTTTAGTAGTATACCACGAAACTAGGTTTTCGTCAATAGCAATTATCACTAAATCGGTATTATTTTCAGTTAGTTCAAAACTATCCCCATAAAGCGCAAAATGCTTGACAAGTGAGCGAAAATGCTGTATAATATCAATTTGACAGTACCATTGTTAAAAGAAATTTTAGATTTAGGAGTGATATATCATGGCAATGCAGAAAACAGTTTCAAGAGCAGGTTATGAAAAATTACAGGAAGAAAGAGAGTACCTTGTTACCGTCAGACGTAAAGAGGTAGCACAGAAGCTCAAAGAAGCACGTTCCTTCGGCGACCTCTCCGAGAATGCGGAGTATGACGAGGCGAAAAACGAGCAGGCTATCCTCGAATCCAAGATCAACGAGCTGGAACTGCTTATCGCAAATGCTATCGTTGTTGAGGATGACGAGATCTCGACAGATGAGATCGGCGTAGGCTCTATCATCAAGATAAAGGACCTTGAGCTCAACGAGATCGAGAACCTTCAGATCGTAGGTACTACCGAGTCCGATCCCAAGAACGGCAAGATCTCTGACGAGTCCCCTATCGGCAAGGCTGCACTTCGCAAGAAGGTCGGCGATGTATTCGAGGTAGAGGCACCCGCAGGCATCCTCAAATTTGAGGTACTGGAGATCTCGAGATAATTACAAGGGTAATTTTTTGTACAGCTATAACGAAAGGAAATATAAAATGAGTGAAGAGATACTTGAAACACCCGTTGAGGAGGAGCTTTCACAGGAAGAGGTCAACAGCCTCAAGCAGATAAGGATAGACAAGCTCAACGCCCTCAAGGCAAAGGGTGCAGACCCGTTTGAGATAACAAGATTTGATGTGACCTCCTCAAACGCAAAGGCAAAGCTCAGCTATGAAACGCTCGAAGCAGCCAGCAGGGCTCAGGCGGGCGATGACGAGGAAAAGTTCAAGCAGCTGCTTGACGAGCAGCGCATCGACGTTCGTATCGCAGGCAGGATAATGTCGTGGCGCGATATGGGCAAGGCTAACTTTATAGATGTACGCGACAAGACCGACAGAATTCAGGTCTATGTGAGAATGAACGATATCGGCGAGGAAGCGTTCAAGGACTTCAAAACGTGGGATATCGGCGATATAGTCGGTATCGACGGCTTTGTGTTCAGAACAAGGCGCGGAGAGATATCCGTTCACGCACATAAGATAACTCTGCTTTCAAAGTCGCTGCTGCCGCTGCCTGAAAAGTGGCACGGGCTCACAAATACCGATGTCCGTTACAGACAAAGATACACCGACCTTATCTGCAACCCCGAGGTAAAGGATACGTTCATCAAGCGTTCGCAGATAATCTCGTCAATAAGAAGATACCTCGACTCACAGGGCTTTATGGAGGTCGAAACTCCTATGCTCGTTTCAAACGCGGGCGGCGCTGCTGCAAGACCGTTTGAAACTCACTACAACGCTCTCAACGAGGACGTTAAGCTGCGCATCAGCCTTGAGCTTTATCTTAAAAGACTTATCGTCGGCGGACTTGAAAGAGTCTACGAGATAGGCAGAGTTTTCAGAAACGAGGGCGTTGACGCACGTCACAATCCCGAGTTCACCCTGATGGAGCTTTATCAGGCGTATACAGACTACCACGGCATGATGGAGCTGACAGAAAATATGTTCAGACACGTCGCTATGGAGGTATGCGGTAAGACCTGCGTGCCTTACGGCGAGTATGAGATAGACCTTGGCAAGCCGTTTGAAAGACTGACGATGATAGACGCTGTCAAGAAGTATTCGGGCGTTGACTTTGCAAAGGTAAAGGACACAGACGAGGCAAAGGCGCTCGCAAAGCAGCACCACGTTGAGTTTGAGGACAGACATACAAAGGGCGATATCCTCAACCTGTTCTTTGAGCAGTTCGTTGAGGAAAACCTTATCCAGCCTACATTTATAATGGATCACCCTGTTGAGATCTCGCCGCTGACAAAGAGAAAGCCCGATGCTCCCGACTATGTTGAGAGATTCGAGCTGTTCATCACAGGCAGAGAGATGTGCAACGCTTACTCCGAGCTGAACGACCCTATCGACCAGCGCGAGAGATTTGCCGAGCAGGAGAAGCAGTTCGCCGCAGGTGACGAGGAAGCAAACCATACAGACGAGGACTTCCTGCGTGCGCTTGAGATAGGTATGCCTCCAACGGGCGGTATCGGCTACGGCATTGACAGACTTGTAATGCTGCTGACCAACTCCCCTGCTATCAGAGATGTACTGCTCTTCCCGACGATGAAGAGCCTGGACAAGTAAACAATACACATATAGCAAAAAATCAGAGGACAGCCTAAACTGTCCTCTTTTTTGTACACTAATATCATCGCCATTATTTTGATATGCACCCGAAGGGGTTTGGGGGCGACCGGAAAGCCCCCAATTGAAAAGCCGCACAATTCGTGCGGCTTTTTTTCTTATTATTTACCCTCATTCCTGAGGTCAACAATTCTCTTTGCCTTGCCTGCAAATCTCTCCAGAGAGCCGAAATCAACAAGTGTTATCTTGGTCTGTATGCCAAGCACCGTTTTCATATCGTGGGTGATGCGGTCGTGCAGCTCTTCAAGCTTTGGATAATTCTCTATCATCTCGTGGCTGATAGTGTTT
>Ga0256404_1001928_pt1 | contig 47659 bp, 40 predicted proteins | sample RumenRJG_01DNA_FD_185990 | JGI IMG/M metagenome (GOLD analysis project Ga0256404, IMG submission 185990) | Bovine rumen microbial communities from Lethbridge, Alberta, Canada - RJG_01 | ecosystem: Host-associated > Mammals > Digestive system > Stomach > Rumen | place: Canada: Alberta | collected... | reverse complement strand
GTCAGGCTGATCTCCGGGACCAGCATAAGAGCCTGCCGGCCCAGGTCGATTGCCTTCTGAATGCAGTGCATATAGACTTCCGTTTTGCCGCTGCCCGTGATCCCGTGCAGAAGGAACCCCTGATAGCATCCCTCTTCCATGGCGGATACGATCTTACGGACAGCTTCCTTTTGTTCCGGATTCAGGACAGGTACATTTTCCCCCGATACAAAAGAGGCCGGCGGTTTTCCCTCCGACTCAAAACTCGATTGAAGCTCGATACGTATGATATGTTGGTTTTCAAGCGACTTCAGCGACTGACTGCTGATATCCGCCCCTTTGCGGATAAGGCTCAAAAGAGCCCGGTCCCCGCACTGATGAAGAAGGTCCAGGAAATGCTGCTGGGACCTTCCCAGTTTTCCTGCCGGATCCCCGGTAAAGACTACCCACTTTTCGGTCTGGTCACCGACATTGCGGATCTTAGGGATGAATAAGGACAGGCAGGAAGATAAAGGTGCCATATAGCGCTTAGCCATTTGGACCGCCAGGACCAGATCATCATGGTCAAACAAAGGTTTTTGAGCAGCAAGCCCAAGGACCGGTTTGATCTTATCGGCAGCTTCCCTGTCTTTTTCGGAAAGTTCCCCGGTCAGCCCGATCACATATCCGTCCAGCGTCCGGTTGCCTCTTCCGAAAGGGACCTTGACAAGACTCCCTTCCGACAGCCTTTCCTGCAGAGCCTCGGGCACCTTGTAAGTAAAGATGCGGTCTACCTTCTGATGATGCAGGTCGACAATGATCCTGGCATATTCATTCATGTCCAAGATCCGCTGCCTGATCAGGTCTCGTCGTCGATAGGAGTCGACAGATCGACATCGCTCATCTCATCGACCGGGACATCTTTATTCTCGTCTTCGTCCGGAGGAGCGATCACAACGCCCATTTTGCCGGCATCGGCTTCTGCGACCGAAATACTCAGCACCCGGCCGTTATATTTATCCTCTACCATTTTAGGAGCCCCGTCGACCAGATCTCTGGCCCGGCGGGAAATGGCCATGATCAGCGTATAGCGGCTGTTGATCTTGGGATCGCCGTTCTCCTCGTTCACCTGGTTGATTTTATCGATCAGTTCACCGTAAGAAGGATGAAGCATAAAAGTACCCCTTTCTCGTCATTCGTAACCGTTATTATACCAAATCGTCACTAAATTGAAAAGCCTGAAATAGATTTTCCGCAGAACCTTACAGCTGCATGCTGTCCGCTTCTTTTTTCAGTTTGTCCAGAAGATCTGTCTGGGAAGGCCTTATCCCGGACTTGGTCCGGATGATCTTGTCCAATTCCTTCACACAGGTATCCACATCATCATTGACAATAAGAAAGTCATACTGCCTTGCCCGACCCAGCTCAATGTCGCGGGCCTTGGCCAGGCGGCTGCGGATCTTATCCGCACTTTCAGTCCCTCTTCCCACCAGACGGCTGCGGACCTCCGCAAAAGTCGGAGGAAGCATATAGATCAGGATGGCATCCGGGTAAAGCCTGCGCACCTGGAAAGCGCCGTCCGACTCGATCTCCAGTATCACATCGTGTCCCTGCCGGATCTCATCTTCAATGAACTTACGGGGAGTTCCGTAATAGTTGCCCACATAATTGGTCCACTCGATCAGACCGCCATCGCGGATCAATTCCTCGAAGCGGTCTTTGCTGATGAAATGATAGGACTGATCCGGGATCTCGCCCGGACGGGGATCCCTGGTCGTCGCGGAAACCGACAGCGAATAGGGATATTCCTTCACCAGGCGGCTTACCACCGTCCCCTTGCCGACTCCGGAAAAACCGGAAATGACAGCCAATGTACCCTTGCTCATATCAGTTCCTCCCCTTGTTTTCGCTCATACGCAGAGAAATCGTCTCGGGAGCGATCGCACTGACTATGATCTGGTCGGAATCGCAGATGATCACCGACCGTATTTTACGCCCGTAAGTAGCATCGATCAGACGGCCGTTTTCTTTTTCCGACTGGATCCTCCTGCGGATCGGAGCGGAATCCGGACTCAAAACGCAGATCACATGAGACGCGCTGACGATACCCCCGAATCCGATATTGATGGTCTCCATATTTTTCCCCTTTTATTCGATATTCTGGATCTGCTCGCGGATCTTTTCGATCAGATTCTTCATAGCCAGGGCATTTCTGGTGATTTCCAGATCGTTGGACTTGGAAGCAATGGTATTGGTCTCCCGGTTGAGTTCCTGAGTCAGAAAATCCAGCTGCCTTCCCACCGGTTCCTGACTTTTAAGAAGCTGGCGGAACTGGCCGATATGACTGTGCAGCCTGGTCAGTTCTTCATCGATGCAGCAGCGGTCCGAAAAGATCGTGATCTCCGTCTCCAGCCGTCCCGGATCGACCTCGGCTGTCTTTTCGGGGTCCAGATACTGATCCAGGCGGGCATATAATTTTTCTTTATAATTGGTAACGACTAGGGGAGCTCTTTCCTCGACCGTAACGACTATAGCCTCCAGCTGGTCCAGTTTATCGGAAAAGTCCTTGTGCAGGGTCTCTCCCTCTTTTTCTCTCATTTCCTCCAGATGGTCCAGGGCCTGACCGAGAGCCTTTTCCAGAAGGGCCCCCAGCGCTTCCGGATCATCGTCGGCAGGCTTGGATTCGATCACATCCGGCAGAGCCAGAAGGTGGCTCAGCTTCAGGTCGTCCTCGACCCCGGCCTCTGCCGCCGCCTGACGGAGGTTTTCAACATAGGCCTTCATCTTGGCCTGATTGATCCAGACCTGTCCTTGCTGATCCGAATGGTTTTCATACTGGATCGAAACATCGACCTTACCGCGGGATAAGCGGCTGCGGATCTGATCGCGGACCATTAGCTCCAGAGCGGACAGCTGACGGCCTATCCGCACATTTGTTTCCAGGAACCGGTTATTGACCGTTTTGATTTCCACGACAAACAGACGGCCCTGATCCTCTGCTTCGCCCCGGCCGAACCCGGTCATACTTTTCATGGGAATAACCTCCGACAATCATTATGCATCCATTGATTTTATCATCAAACCGGCGGCCTGTAAAGCATAGGGGCCGTTACGCTTGCCAAGTCCGGTTCTGTCCGCTATACTTGATGGACCGGCAACGATCCAGCCGCCAGCTGCAATATGCAGCTGCATATTGCCTGCAGGATTTATTTCCTTGTCGAGGAACTTATGATACGAATAACAGAACTTACCTTTCCCGTCAGCTGCCGGGGAAAGGATTTTGAAGATGCACTGAGGCAGAAACTGGGTATTTCGGCCCTGCATCCCATGACTTATACCATCGTCCGCCGCTCCGTCGACGCCCGCGTCCACCGGGGAAGCGCCCGTCAAAAGGGGCCTGCCCAGCCCCACTTTGTTTACACGGTCGACGTTGACTGCGCAAAAGAAGAAAAGGTAGTCAAACGGGCCGTAAAAAACCGCCTGCACGCTCAGATCATACAGGTCCCGGCTCCTTATCAGCTGCCGGACATCCGTAAAAAGCCGGACCTTCCTCCCGTGGTCGTCGGAATGGGCCCGGCCGGCCTTTTCTGCGCTCTGGCATTAGCCAAAAAAGGGCTCTGCCCCATCGTGATCGAGCGGGGACAGCCTGTCGAGCAGCGGCGCCTGGACACCAAGACCTTTTTCACCAGTCAGATCCTGGATCCCGAATCCAACGTTCAGTTCGGCGAAGGCGGGGCAGGAGCTTTTTCGGACGGCAAAGTCAACACTCTGATCAAAGATCCCTCCCACGCCGGCCACATGGTCATGGAAGAATTCGTCAAGGCCGGCGCCCCTGAGGAGATCCTCTACGACGCCAAGCCCCACATCGGCACCGACCGTCTGCAGACAGCCGTCAAAGCCATCCGCCAGCAGATCGAATCCCTGGGCGGCACTATCCGCTTTTCCACCCGCCTGGATGATCTGGTCGTTACCGGCGGACGGGTCAGCGGCATCGTGGTGACTCACCAGGGAAAACAGGAAACGGTCGATACCGATGCCCTGTTTTTGGCCATCGGCCACAGCGCCCGCGACACCTTCTCCATGCTGGTGAGCCGTCACGTCTATATGGAAGAAAAGTCCTTTGCGATCGGCGTCAGGATCGAGCATCCCAGGCAAATGATCGACCGGGATCAGTACAAGGATTTTGCCGGCAGCCCCTATCTGGGAGCGGCCAGTTATAAATTAGCCTATCACACCAGTTTCGGCCGTTCCCTCTATACCTTCTGCATGTGCCCGGGCGGTTATGTCATCGCTTCCGCCTCCGAGCCGGATTCCGTCGTCACCAATGGCATGAGCAACTACGCCCGTGACGCTGAAAACAGCAACAGCGCTCTTCTGGTCGGGATCACACCGGAAGATTACGCCTCTTACCGTAAGGCCGGCGGCGTGCTGAGCGGCTGCTATTTCCAGCGTGACCTTGAGCAGGCTGCCTTCCGTCTGGGAGGATCCACCTATGCCGCTCCCATCCAGACCGTCGGCGATCTTTTAGCCGGAAAAGCCAGCACTGCGGCTTCTCTGGGGGACGTCCGTCCCAGTTTCACCGGAAAGGTCACTCCGTCCGACCTTACTCAGATCCTGCCGGATTACGTGACCAGGTCTCTTAGGGAAGGCCTTCCCTATTTTGGGACGAAGATTCATGGGTTTGACCGGCCGGACGCTATCCTGACCGGCGTCGAATCCCGAAGTTCTTCTCCTGTCCGCATCGTCCGGGACAGCCTGACCGGCCAGGCCTCGATCCTGGAAGGCTGTCCGTCCGGTCTTTATCCTATGGGCGAAGGAGCCGGCTATGCCGGAGGCATCACCTCCGCTGCGATCGACGGCCTGAAAATGGCTGAGCTCTATCTGAAAACTCTGCAGTAAAATGGATCCGCATCAAAAAGTTCCCGGTCTTCGGGCTGTTAAGCCAGCTCAGAGGGACCGGGAACTTTTATGTTCTTAAATATTCAACAGGACAGATACCGGGCGGCATCCTTAGTTTTGGAAATTGATCTGCTCTTTTTTGATCAGGTCATAAGCAATTACCTGATCCGCGTCCAGATCTTCCTTGTGCATATCCACGGCATTGATGGCGCTGTTATCATAGGTCGTATAGTAATAAATACCCTTATCCAGATTGCAGCAGGACGAATAGATGGTGATCTCGTATTTGTCCTCGCCCAGGCAGCAGCAGCCTCGCTGCTGTTCGACACTGTGCAGGATATGGAAAAACTGGCTGACGCTGGAATCTTCGTCATCGGCTGATACGGAATTCATTTTGGTAAAGGCAACCTTGGCAAACCGGGAAGCGGAAGATAGATCGCCCGGAAGTCCGACGGCACCCATGCCCCGGCTGTAAGGGAACAGTTCCAGTCCCAGTCCGAAGGTATCAGTTCCTTCTTTAGCTGTCAGATTACGATAATCTGCCAGACGGTTCATCTGCATATCAAAGGTGGGATTATTGGTCATGACTCCGACCGGGTTATCGTATACGGTCAAGCCTTTCTTGGTCTGCTCAACCACGATCACCTGGTCCTTATCCGCGATCATCCAATGCAGCGGGTTCGGGGGAAGGGTCGGAGCAAAAGCATCATCCGTTATTGTAAGGTCCGAAAGCATCTCTTTTGCCTGATCGACCGTTGAAGCCTGACCCAGTATATAGGGGATCAGTTCAAACGAGGCGATATTTCTGCCTGTCTGTCCGGCAGGTCTGAAATCACAGTTATACGGAAAATTCAAACCGGCCATACCCAGACCCTTTTCATTGATCGCATCGTAAAACAAGGGATAGCCCTTGATGACAAAGGCCATGCCGATCAGAGCCGCATGCTGCTCAAGAGCCGGTTCGTGACGAAAACGGAAAGGAAAATTACGGGGAGAAACGGTTACCTGTTCGTGATAGGAATATTCCAGGTCAAGGTTGCGTCCGAAGTAATGATCCTTCGTTGTGTACGTAGCGCAGGTACACATGATAAGTTACCTCTTTTCATGCCTTAAGTTGGACGGCTGCCCTGATTCCAGCGGCGGCACCGTCTGCGTATATGATACCACACAAAAGCAGCAAGAAAAGCACCCAGAGTATTATGAATGATATCATCTGTTTCAAAAACCCCGCACTTAAGTACATATTGCAGGATCTCGATACTAAGGGATATCAGTGCTCCCAGCAGGGTGATCCAGCCGACCGCCCGTTTTGCCAGCTGCCGGGACGCCTGGCCCGAGGCCTCTTCCAAAAGGCCCCCCAGCGGCACCAGGACCAAAACGTTCAGCAGATCATATTCCAGGATGGTAAGGCTATGGTAGCGGAGGGCGGCCCGGTAGGATTCAAAAGGCCTGAATACGGCGACGCCGGACTCCAAAGGTCTTGAAAAAACCGTCACAAAATAGATACAGAAGACATAGATCATAGCCAGACATAAAAGAATGCTCTGGCGGGCACTCATGCGGCTGATGCGACGGATCAGGGCAAAGGCTACGACGACCGCGGCGCTGACAACTAAAAGCCCGGCCAGGCGGTCGGGCGTAAAAATAGCTATGTAGGTGTAGAAAAATTCACTGAAACTCATGCTCTTATTCCTGCCTTCCTTTACAGATGAGGAAGGTAGTAGTCGACGGCTTCCAAGATCTGCCCGATCTGAGGCCGTGCAAGAGGCTCATCGACAGCACAGGTAACAAAGCCTGCCGCCTCAGCGGTCTGAATGCCCTGAAGAGCATCCTCCACGACTAAACAGCGTTTGGCCTCAAGGCCCATATCATGAGCCGCTTTTAAGTAGAGTTCCGGTGAATCCTTGCCGCGGCTGACCTTGGTAACATCTTCGACAGCATCGAAATACCGGCCGAAGGAGTGGGCCTGGAACGCCGCCTCAACGAATTCCTTAATGGAAACCGTAGCCAGGGACAATTTCAACCTTCTGATACTTCCGTCTTTTTCGGTTCTTTCTAGACCGGTCAGGGCTTTGAGAAGGTCAATGGCCCCCTCTTTCATAGGGATCTTATAACGGTACTGGTAGGTCGCCATGTCGATCCATTCCTGCACGATGTCCCCGGGGTCTTCCCTCAGCCCGTAGCGGCGGATGGTGTAGTCGGCGGCCTCTTCCAGTTTCATCGTCTTGACCGCATCATTATAGGAGCGGTCCATGACGATGCCCCGCTTTTTCAAGAAGTCCACGTCGATGTCATACCAGATGCCCATGGAGTCCACCAGGGTCCCGTCCATGTCGAAAATGATGCCGTCAAATCGGTCGAAGGCAAGATCCAAAAGGCCCTGGCGGTCAATCGTCAGTGCCATTGGCTGCCCCCGACTTCTGCTCATCTTTTTCCAGGTTCTTAAAAGCCACGGCCAGCATCAATTTGATACGGTTGAGCTGGTTGACTTCGGAGGCTCCCGGATCATAGTCGACCGCAGCAATATTAGCCATGGGATAGTGATTGCGGACAGTCTTGAACATGGATTTGGCGACAATATGATTGGGCAGGCAGGCAAAAGGCTGCACGGCCACGATGTTGTTGACCCCCTCTTCCATCAGCTCGATCATTTCTGAAGTCAAAAGCCACCCTTCGCCGGTCTGGTTGCCCAGGGACATAATACCATCGACCAGTTTTGCCTTTTCCTGAATGGTATTGGGCTGGCCGAAACGCGGGTATTTACCCAGCTCCTTTTTAGCATAGGAGCGGTACTGTTCGATCAGACGGATGCCCAGATTGTTGATCACGCTGGATTTCTTACTGAACCCGTAATGCTCCGTCTTGAAATTAGCGTTGTAAGCGCTGTACAGGAAAAAGTCCAGAAGATCCGGTACAACGGCCTCCGCGCCTTCGCTTTCCAGAACATCAACCAGCTGGTTGTTGCCGGTAGGATGGAACTTGATCAGGATCTCGCCGACGATCCCGACCCGGGGCTTTTTGATGTCCTTGATGGGCAGTTCGGCGAACTCCCGGATCATGTTTTTGATTTTTTTATGGTAAGTGGCCAGATTCCCGTCCTCGACATTGTCGCAGCAGATCTTGTTCCACTTTTCGTAGAGGGCGTTGGCGCTTCCCGGCTCCTGTTCATAGGGACGCTGCCGGTATAAAAGCCTCATCAGCACATCTCCGTAAACGAAAGCCATCAAAGCGCGGTTAGCCATACCGATATCTTCGTTCCAGCCGGGATGCTTTTCGATACCGCCCGCTGATATAGCCATGACCGGGATATACCCGTAGCCGGAATCGTTCAGCATCTTGCGGATGAAGCCGACATAATTGGAAGCCCGGCAGCCGCCGCCGGTCTGCGTGATCGCCAGTACGATCTTATGAGGATCATATTTGCCGCTCTTGATAGCGCTCATCATCTGTCCCGCTACCAGGATCGACGGATAGCAGGCATCGTTATTGACGTATCTCAGGCCGTAGTTGATGGCTTCATGATCGATGGAGGGAAGGACCTCTACATGATAGCCGGACTTTTTGAAGGCATGCTGCATCAGAGTGAAGTGGATGGGAGACATCTGGGGAGCCAGGATGGTATAACCGGCCTCCTTCATCTCCTTGGTGAACATGACTTTCTTAAAGGTATAAGGCGTTTCGTCCGGGCACACGAAGAGGCCGCCGTTCTTGCGCTCTTTCTCTTCGATCGAAGCTTTCAGCGAGCGCAGACGGATACGGATGGCGCCCAGGTTCGATCCCTCGTCGATCTTGATCATGGTATAGGACTTGTTGTGGCTCTCCAGGATCTCGCTTACCTGATCGGTGGTGACGGCGTCGACTCCGCAGCCGAAACTAAAAAGCTGTACCAGCTCCAGATCTTTCTGATGGCCCACGTACTCGGCTGCGTCATACAGACGGGAATGATAGCTCCACTGGTCCAGGACCCTGAGAGGACGCTGAAGGTCTGCCTTTTCGGCGACCGAATCCTCCGACAGCACGGCCATATCCAGTTCGGTAATGATCTTATCCAGTCCGTGATTGATCTCCGGATCGACATGATAGGGCCGGCCTGCCAGAACGATGCCGTGCATCTTCTTTTCCCTCATCTCTTTGAGGATCTGGACTCCCTTGTCGACTACATCAGAATGATACTGAGCCAGTTCCTGATATGCGGCATCCACCGCGTCGTCGACCTTTCCTTTTGACAGAGAGGGATACTTGGGGCTCAAGGCCTTATACAGTTCTTTCTTGACACTGTCCGCATTGGCCAGGTTCAGGAAGGGGTTCATAAAGGTCACATTCTTTTCCTGAATGGCTTCGATATTGTTTTTAATGGTTTCGGGATAAGAGGTAACGATGGGGCAGTTGTAATGGTTGTCCGATTTTTCATCTAACTGGCGCTCCAGAGGAACACAGGGGTAGAAAATGAACTTGATGTCGTGATTGATCAGCCACATGACATGGCCGTGTGTCAGCTTGGCAGGATAGCAGACGGATTCGGAAGGAATGGTCTCCATACCGTCGACGAAGGTCCTTTTACTGGTACGGGGAGACAGGATGACCTGAAAGCCCAGCTTGGTAAAGAAGGTAAACCAGAAAGGATAATTCTCGTACATGTTGAGGGCCCTGGGGATCCCGACCTGTCCCATGGGAGCCTCTTCCTTTTTCAAAGGTTTATAGTCAAAGACCCTCTTCTCTTTATAGTTATAGATATTCAGGTTTTTCTCGGTATTGCTGATCTCCAGTCCCGCCCCTCTTTCGCAGCGGTTGCCCGAGATCAGATGATCGCCGGAAGAAAATTCATTGATCGTCAAAAGACAGTTGTTAGCGCACTTGCCGCAGCGGCGCTGAGTGGTATGGTAGGAGAATTCTTTCAGTTCCTCCGCCTTCATGATCTTGCTGCGTCCCTGGCTCCCGATGCGCTCTTTGCCGATGATAGCGCATCCGTAAGCGCCCATGATGCCTGCAATATCCGGCCTGACGACCTGGCGTCCGGTGATCTTCTCAAAGGCCATCAGGACAGCATCATTGTAGAAGGTGCCTCCCTGTACAATGATCTTCTGGCCCATTTTGCTGTAATCACGGATCTTGATGACCTTCTGCAGCGCGTTGCGGATGACAGAATAAGACAGTCCTGCGCTGATATCGCCGACCGAAGCGCCTTCCTTCTGAGCCTGTTTGACGCGGCTGTTCATGAATACCGTGCAGCGGCTGCCAAGATCGACCGGCTCTTTGGCCGAAACGGCCGCTTTGGCAAAGTCCCGGATAGGCATGTTCAACGAATGGGCAAAGTTCTCCAGGAAGGACCCGCAGCCCGACGAGCAGGCTTCGTTCAGCAGGATATCATGGATCACGCCGTCCTTGACGCGGATGCATTTCATGTCCTGGCCGCCTATATCCAGAATAAACTCGACGCCGGGCAGGAAATGTTCCGCCGCCTTATAGTGGGCCATAGTCTCGATCTCGCCCAGATCGGCATGAAAGGCCGTCTGAACCAGTTTTTCGCCGTAACCGGTGGAAACAGCTGCAGCAATATATGCCTTTTCGGGGATCTTGGAATAAACGTCTTCCAGGATCTCTTTGGTCTTGTCGATGGGACTGCCTTCATTGGAGCCGTAGAAGGTATACAAAAGGCGGTAGTTTTCATCCATCAGGACTGCTTTTGTCGTGGTCGAGCCGGCATCGATACCCAGGTAAACAGGTCCCTGGGCTTTGGACAGATCGGCCCGCTCCACCTGGTCTTTGCCATGGCGTTCACAGAAGGCCCGGTAATCGGCTTCGTCTTTGAACAAAGGCTCCAGGCGCTGGATCTCGCGGGAGATCACCCCGTTCATGTCTCTGGTAGCCTGATAAATCGCATCAAAGTCCAGGACCGGACTCTTTTCAGATGCGTAGGCTGCCCCGATCGCTACAAAAAGCTGAGGATTTTCGGGAACGATGACTTCGTCGGGGGTCAGTTTCAGGGTTTCGATAAAGCGCCGGCGCAGTTGGGGCAGGAAATACAAAGGGCCGCCCAGAAAAGCCACATGGCCGCGGATCGGTTTGCCCTGAGCCAGTCCGGCAATGGTCTGATTGACAACAGCCTGAAAAATGGAAGCGGCTATATCCTCTTTGGGAGCTCCCTCGTTGATCATGGGCTGAACGTCGGTCTTGGCAAAAACACCGCAGCGGGCCGCTATGGGGTAAATGGTCGTGGCCTTTTCCGCCAGCTTGTTGAGTCCGCCCGCGTCGGTCTGCAAAAGGCCTGCCATCTGATCGATAAATGCTCCCGTGCCTCCGGCGCAGGTACCGTTCATACGCTGTTCGATGGAGGTGCCGAAATAAGTGATCTTAGCATCCTCGCCTCCCAGTTCGATGGCCACATCGGTCAAAGGAGCCAGCTTTTCAACGGTCGTCGTGGAAGCAATGACCTCCTGCACAAAGGGGATGGAGAGCCACTTGGACACGGACAGGCCGCCCGATCCGGTGACGTTGATCCTTACCTTCTGCCCCTTCAGGCAGGCATCGTATGCCCGGCCGATGATACCGGCGATGGTTTCTTTAATATTGGCAAAATGTCTCTTATATTCACTGTAAACTAACCGGTCCTCTTCGTCCAGGACGGCGATCTTGACGGTCGTCGATCCGATATCAAGTCCGACTCTGTAAATCATTTATTCTCACTTTCCGACAATAAAATCGCAGTATAGGTCAAAAACCATGCAGGAATTTAATTCTAAAACGGCATAGTTAAAAAGTCAATCATTGGCCTTGCTTCATAATAAATTCTTACGTTTTAATCAAATCCCTCTTTCTTGAAATGGTATAGCCGGTCGACTATAATAATAGAATACGAAAAATCTCCGGAGGATAGTTATGCGTGCCTTTACCGTTCCTGACGTACGCCTTTTCATGCAGGGACTTCTGACGGGCCGCCTCTTTTACGGCTGGCAGTTCAGAAGCGCTCAGATCAATGTGATCAACCTGTATGAAATCGACGGCCGTGTCAATACCGACTATATAACCGACGAGGAAAAGGCCCAGCGAGAGGCCGGGCACAAGCTTTCTTATCTTAACTGGGATGAAGTACAGTCCAGGGTCCGTTCCCTGATCCTGGGCGGTCATACTCCGACCATGATGAATCTTACCCTGGCTCTGGACCCGTCCATGGTCCCGGGTCTTGACAGGGATCTGGTGGATTCGGTCCTTCTGAATATCCGTTTCGGCAAACCTCAAAACACCGCTGTGGAAGGGGCAGGGACAGATCGGGAAGGTTCCGCTGATACTCTCCAGGCGCCGGTGCTGACACTGATCACAGGCATTTCGATGAAAACCTTTACCATGGACAAATCTCAGGAACGCTTATGGGACGAAAAAGTTCCGGGATTTTTCGAACGTCACAATATACCATTAACGGAATAAACGATATAGGAGGTCAATTATGGAAGAAGAAAAAGGCAGTTTAAGCATCAACAGCCAGAACTTGTTTCCCATCATCAAGCGCTGGCTCTATTCGGATAAGGATATCTTCATTCGCGAGCTAGTCTCCAATGCGGTCGACGCTATCCAGAAACGCAAGCATCTGATCAGTCTCGGTGAAGCCAAGGAAGCCGATTCCCCTTGGCGCGTCGATATCCTGCTGGATAAGGAAAATAAGACCATTACCGTATCCGATAACGGTATCGGAATGAGCGCCGATGAAGTCCGCAAATATATCAACCAGATCGCTTTTTCCGGCGCGTCCGAGTTTCTTGAAAAATACAAAGACAGTCAGGAAGACCCCATCATCGGCCACTTCGGACTGGGCTTTTACTCCGCCTTTATGGTCAGCACTCTGGTGGAGATCGAGACTAAATCCTACCGCGAGGAGGAGCCGGCGGTCCACTGGTCCTGCGACGGATCTTCCACCTATGAAATGACGGACGGGACCCGTAAAGAAGTAGGCACCGATATCATCCTGCACGTCAATGAGGATGGCGAAAAATATCTGGATCTGTACGAGATGCGGACCATTGCCAGCAAGTACTGCTCCTTCATGGCGGTCGAGATCTATCTGGATACCGTGGATGACCGCCGGAAGCGGGAGGAAGCCCGTAAGAAGGCTGCCGAAGAAGCCGCCAAGGCTCCGGTCGATGCAGACACTTCCGACAGTGCAAAGTCCGATGCTGATAAAGACAAAAAGGATGAGCCTGCCAAGACTCAGGTCCCCGAAGAGCCTCGTCCTATCAACGACACTACGCCTTTATATTTGAAGAAACCTTCCGACTGCACGGACGAAGAGTATAAGCAGTTCTACTCTAAGACTTTCATGGATTTCAAGGAGCCCCTGTTCTGGATCCACCTGAATATGGACTATCCTTACAATCTGAAAGGCATCCTCTACTTTCCCAAACTGGGCAGCGAGTTCACTTCCGCCGACGGACAGGTCAAGCTGTACTGCAATCAGGTATTCGTTGCCGATAACGTCAAGGAGATCATTCCCGAATTTCTGCTGCTGCTTAAGGGCGTCATCGACTGCCCCGACATTCCTTTGAACGTTTCCAGAAGTTATCTGCAGAACGATGCCAAGGTCAAAAAGATCTCGGAGTACATCACCCGCAAAGTAGCCGATAAACTCAACGATCTATATAAGAAAGAGCGGGACAACTACGAAAAATACTGGGATGACATCCATCCTTTCATTAAATACGGCTGCCTGAGGGATGAAAAATTCTACGACCGTGTCAAGGACAGTCTGATCTATAAGTCGCTGACCCAGGACAAGTTCATCACTCTTTCCGAATATCTGGAAGCAGCTAAGGAGACTCACGACAACAAGGTCTTTTATTCCGATGACCCCCGCCAGCAGGCCCAGTACATTGCCCTCTTAAAAGGTCAGGATATGGACGTCCTGGAAATGAAAACAGCGATCGATGTGCCTTTCATGTCCATGCTGGAGTCCAAAAACCAGGGATTGTCCTTCATGCGGGTGGATGCGGATCTGTCCCAGTATCTGAAGAACAAAGATTCCAAGGAAGTCAGCGAAGAAGACCGCAAGGCGGCCGAACAGCTTTTCCGTATGCTGCTGGATAACGACAAACTGACCATCCATCTGGAAAATATGAACAACGACAAAGTCAGCCTGATGCTGGAATCCCAGGAGCAGGCACGGCGTATGCAGGACATGATGAAACTCTACGGTGCGGACAGTTTCAGCAAGGATGATCTGGAACCGGCTACCCTTGTCCTCAACAACAATAATGCTCTGATCCGCCGCATCCTGGATCATCCGGATGATGCATCCAACAAAGATCTGGCAAAAGAACTGTACGATCTGTCCCGCTTGTCTCACGAGGATCTGAGTGCGGAGGATCTGACTGCTTTTCTGGACCGGTCGCAGGAGATGCTGGGAAAACTGTATCAGTGACCTTTACGCAACAGGAGAAGATTATATGGCTAAAAAAGCTGCAAAACGAATCACAACGGGTCTCGGCGCCCTGTCTGCCGCCGGCTTACTGGGAGCTGTCCTGACCTACCGCAAAGTCGGCCGCGGCAAACATGATATCGTGATCGAAAACAACTGCCGTCCGGCTTATGAAAAGGTAACTGCAACTTATAAGGCTTCCATGTGGAGTTTTACTTCCTTTGACGGCCTCAAACTAAAAGCTTACTATTATCAGCCCCAGGAGCCCTCTCATAAATATGCGATCCTGGTGCACGGCTATCACGGCTGTTACACCGATATGATGCCTTTTGCCGAGCATTATCTGGAGAAGGGCTACAACTGCCTGATGCCCATGCTGAGAGGCCACGGTCTGTCAGCGGGGGATTACGCCGGGTTCGGTTATTACGACCATTACGACATCATGGGCTACATCGACTTGATCCGTGAGAAGGACGAGCAGGCTCAGATCATTCTGCACGGCTGCTCCATGGGAGCCGCTACGGTCATGATGGATGCCGGAGAGTTCCTTCCCCGCAATGTCAAGGCTATCATTGAAGACTGCGGTTACACCAGCGCATGGGATCAGCTGGCCTACAACCTTAGAACGATGTACCATCTTCCTCCTTTTCCTCTGCTTAATCTTTTGGATCTGTCCTTCCGTGCCCATGACCACTTTTCGCTCAAGGACGCTTCTCCCATCAAGGCCATAGCTCATTCAACGGTCCCTGTTCTTTTTGTTCACAGCGACGCGGATGATTTCGTTCCTTTCGTCATGATGGATCAGCTCTATGATGCTTGCACATCGGAAAAGGACCGCCTGGTCATCCCGGGGGCCCGCCATTGTATGAGTATCACTACCGACCCTAAGATGTACTGGGAAAAGGCCGATTCCTTCTTAAATAATTACATTCAATGATCACGTTCAAGGCATATGAAAAAATCCGGTACCGTCCTCTTTCGGGGACCTGTACCGGATCTTTTTTATTACAAAGTTTCTTTGACCAGGCGCACAGCATCTTCGATCAGCTGGCCGGACGAATAACTGCCGATGCCGGCTACTTTTGTATTGCACTTATCAACAGGGATCAGGATCCTTTGGGCATTACTTTTACCGACCGCTTCCGCCATTTTCGCAGTGACCTCTCCTAAGAGAGAGTCGGCAGTCACGATCCCGATGGGACCGATGATAACGTCCGCCCTGCCCGCCATATAGACAACCGGATTTTCACCTGTAGCCGCGTCATCGGCTCCGCCTTTCAGCATAGCCACCGTAGCCATGGCATTGGTACCCACAGCCGTCACATAAGCACCGGGGATCTCTTGTTTGATCCGCTCGATCAGTGAACGGCCGATCCGTCCTCCCTGGCCGTCGATGACCAGAATATGCATCAATCCTCCAGCTCTTGCGCGATCTTTTCCAGATTCTCCATGATGGGAAGGTGCTGGGGACACATCATCTCGCAGTGTCCGCAGTGCAGGCACTCGGAAGCTTTCCCGCGGTCTTTGGTCGCATTCTTATATTCCTTCTGGGCCAGTTCTTTATTTCCGAAAACTTTATAGTTGTTCATGATCGAGAACAGGCGCGGAATATTGATCTGCATGGGGCAGCCGTCAACGCAGTATTTGCAGGCGGTGCAGGGGATGCGTTCCGTTTTATTGAAAATATCGACGACCTTCTGGATGGTGGCAAGCTCCTCCTGATCAAGAGGTTTAAAGTCCTTCATGGTCTCGACATTGTCATGCAGCTGTTCCATATTGCTCATGCCGGAAAGGACCGTAATAAGTCCCTCGTGAGAGGCAGCAAAGCGGACTGCCCAGGATGGGATCGACATATCCGGCTCCGCATCTTTGAAGATCTTTTCGATCTCCGGAGACATTTTTGCCAGAGTACCGCCTTTGACAGGTTCCATGATGGTGACATTCACACCGTGTTTGCGGGCTACTTCATAGCACTTTCTGGACTGAACGCTCTCGCTCTCCCAGTCGGCATAGTTGATCTGCAGCTGAACGAATTCAGCTTCCGGATGCTCGGTCAGGATCTTGTCAAGCACTTCGGCACTGTCATGGAAAGAGAAGCCGATATGTTTGGCCAGGCCTTTTTCCTTCTGTTTGGCAGCAAATCCGAAACCGTCGGTTTCCTGGACCTTCGCATAGCTGTCTTTGTTAAGAGCATGCAGAAGGACAAAGTCAAAATAGCCTGCCTGCGTCCGCTCCAGCATCGTATCAAACAGAGGCTGATATTCCTCAGCGGTCTTCAGCTCGAAGACCGGGATCTTATCGGCCAGCTGGAACGACTCGCGGGGGTAGCGTTTTACAACGCACTCGCGGATCGCTGCTTCCGAACCGCCCCGATCATATACATAAGCTGTGTCAAAATATGTGAAACCGGCTGCCATAAATTCATCCACCATCTTTTTTGTGGTTTCCAGATCATTGGAGCCGTCTGCTAACTTGGGAAGACGCATAAAACCGAATCCCAGTTTTTTAATGCCTTTTCCTAAATCTGACATACTTTTTCCTCCTCGACATTCTCTTTTACTTTTGGCCCTGCGTGCTCTTTGAACACTAAATCTTTTGGGGCACACCTATCCTTAATGCCACTATTATATATGTAATTTTTTCTAAAACAATGGAATATTCTGCAAACTTTTCAGGCAAAATTCCCAACAAATGTATCTATATTAAAGACATTTGCACGCATACGGCCTTATTGCGCGGACGCGTAAGCTGATTTATAATACGGTGTCAGCAGTAAAAGGAATCTTTTCCCTGTCTCTTAAAAAAATTATCAATGACGAGGTATCGATCGTAATGACTTATGATCAATCCTATATGCGCAGCCACTACCGCGACGTTTTCACCATCGCCATGCGCTGCGGTGAAAATATGGCCCAAAACGGAGCGGAAGCCTTCCGGGTCGAAGATACGGCGATCCGTATCCTGAAAACGACCGGTTTTGCCTATGCTGAAGCCCATGTATCCGTTACAGGCCTGATCCTGTCTTTGGACGACCCCTCTATGCCCCATGAGATCACCCTGGTCAAACGGATCCAGGACCGTACCAGCAATCTGCTGCAGATCTCCCGCACCAACGACATTTCCCGCCGCTTCGTTGAAGGACAGCTTTCGGTCGAGGATGCCCAAAAAGAATTGGACGCTTTAAAGACAGCAGCAACCTATCCTGCCTGGCTCGTTGCCCTGGCTATTACCTGTGTAGGGCCCTTTTTTACGCTTATGTTCAACGGCACTTTGGCAGATGCCTTAAGTTCTCTTTTGATCTGCTTTATTACCGGTATCGTTACGGTATTGATCGACCCTATCAAAATGCCTCTATTTCTGAAAAACCTGATATCTGCCCTGGTCATCGGTTTTTCTTTTGTGCTGTCTTATGATGTACTGTCACTGGGTCAGACGCCCGGATCCATTATTTCCGGCTCCATCATGCCTCTGGTTCCCGGCATGCTGCTGACCGTTTCCATCCGCGACCTTTTGAACGGGGATTACATCTCCGGTGTTGCCCGGGGCCTGGAAGCTGTCCTGATTGCTCTGGCCATCGCGGCCGGTGTATCGATCTCTATTCGTCTGGCAGAAAATTTCCGCGGCAGCTATTCCCTGTCGATCCCGGACCGCCATTTCATCACCTACGGTCAGGACTGGCCCATTCCTTTATGGACTCTTTTCCAGGGTCTCTTCTCGTTTATCTCCACCTACGGCTTTATCATCGTTTTCAAAGCCCAGAAGAGTCATCTTCTGCCCTGCGGTATCATAGGCGGCCTGACCTGGTTCATCTACTGCCTGCTGACTCATTATATGGGCAACACCATACCCGCCATCTTTATCGCCTCACTGGCGGCTTCCATTATGTCCTACCGGGCTGCCGTCCGTCTTAAATCACCGGCCACTGTCTTCTTTACCGGAGGCATCTTCTGTCTGGTACCGGGAGCAGGCATCTTCCGCGTCATGTATTATTATTTGAGCCATGACGTATCCGACGGAAACTCCCAGCTGCTGCTGACACTTGAAACTGCCGGCCTGATCGCCCTGGCGATCGCCTTCCATACTGCTTTTCACAGCCTTATCCGTTCTTTACTTGCCCGTAAAAAGCCTGATCCTTAACCAGGAACTTTCAAACAGTTTCCTTGACCGCGCAGACCTTATCCGCCAGTGTTACGATCCAGCTTTCTAAAAAACGAGGCGCCGCCGGGTCCAGCGGGAACATATGCTTTACAATGATATCCCGTTCTTTTTCCGTCAGGTCAAAGTCCCGGTCGGCTTTCATGAGCGCCGTATAAGCGTGATGGAAACCATGCCATTTATGAGAAGGATCTTTTATGTGCCAGTCATATAAATAATAATCATGAAGCAAGGCTCCCCTGACCATCTGCCGTTCGTCGACTGTAAGGTTCAGGCGCCTGGCGATCTTCAGGCTGGTCCTGGCCACATTCACGGAATGCTGATAGGTGCTGACCGTGCCGTGCTGGATCAGACTCTTTTCCTTTTCCATTCCGGCTGATTTCAGGATACTGCCCCCATAGTAAAGCAGGGCCAGGTCCAGCAGCCGGTCTTTTTCTTTTTGTTTTTCTTTATCTTTCATCGCTTGTAGGACTTGGAAACCGCTTCCCACAGGCCGTTAAGATAAGTCGCGCCGAGAGCCCGGTCATATAATCCGTAGCCGGCCCTGCCGGTTTCGCCCCAGATCATGCGTCCGTGATCGGGGCGGATGTAGCCGTCAAAACCTCCCAGATACAGACTGCGTACGATTTCGAACATATCCAGAGAACCCCAGGAAGACAGATGCCCCCGCTCCTCAAAACCGTTGTCCAATACCTGGACCTGGCGCAGATGGGCAAAGTGGATGCGGCCCATTTTGGAATACTTATAAGCCATATGGGCAACATCATTTTTAGCTGAGCAGCCAAGGGAGCCGGTGCACAAGGTCAGCCCGTGGTGAGGATCGTCTTCCAGGGCCAGGAATCGATCCAGACTTTTTTCATCCGTAATAATGCGGGGCAGACCGAAGATGCTCCAGCAGGGGTCATCCTGATGAATGGCCATATTGACGCCGCACTCGGCTGCGACAGGGATGACGGCGTGGATAAAATAGGCAAGATTGGACCACAGATCCTCTTCCGTTAGCTGCTGGTATTCTGCGACAACATCATGCAGCTGGTCTCTGGTATAAGAAGCATCCCAGCCGGGCAGGGTCAGATCTGAATCACTGTTCAGCGGGTTGACCTTGTCGACCTGCTCCTGATAATAAACCAGGCTGGTGGACCCGTCGCTCAGCCGGTGGTCCAACTGAGTGCGCGTCCAGTCGAAGACCGGCATGAAATTATAGCAGATGCACTTGATGCCGGCTTTGGCGACCCGGCGGATATTCTCGCAATAGTTTTCGATGTACCGGTCCCGGCTCGATTTGCCTAATTTGATGTCCTCATGGACCGGGATGCTCTCGATGACCTCGAATAAAAGACCGGCATCCTCGACTTCTTTCTTCATATGAAGGATGCTTTCCATAGGCCATACCTGGCCGACGGGTACATCATAAACAGCGGTCACGATCGTGCTTACGCCCGGGATCTGGCGGATCTTCTGTAAGGTAACAGGGTCGTCATCCCCGTACCACCGAAAAGACATTTTCATTTTGCAGCCTCTTTCTTTCTTGCTTCGATCTTTTCGCAGATATCTTTGTAGACATCTTCGTCCAATTTATAGTGTTTCTGATAAAGAATGTAGGAAGCCAGCATCAGCAGGCAGGGAAGCACCGTCATGGCCAAAAGGAGTCCGATCGACTGTCCGTAGCTGACCTTGGACAGGACCTCACCGATCTGACTGAGCTTGTCGGCTTCCGCCAGTGTGCCTGCCTGTGTCTGACGTTCCAGCGCGGAGATCTCGTTGGTGTATTTGGTGACATGGCAGATCAGGTAAGTAACCGTTGTCATGACAACAGTCAGAGCCGACGCCAATTTGGTCAGGAAAGGACGCAGAGAGGTGATGATAGCCTCGTCGCGCGTTCCGAACTTGTATTCATTGTATTCGACCGTATTGATGATGGAAATCATCATCACCAGATAAAAGCTGTACTGGCCGAAGTTAGCCGCCATATAGCCGAGGGTCAGAGCCCAGAACTGGATCATGGAGCCGTTTCCGAAAATACCGGCTGCCAGCATGATGACATATCCCACGGCCGAGATGACCATCATGTAGCTCATCAGTTTTTTACGAGTGATGTGGCGGGAAATAGCCGGATAAAAGAGCATGAGGAAAGCGGTTGCCATCATGCCGACTGTATTGAAAATAGAATACAGGCCGCCGGAATATCCGAATTTGAAGTAAATATAAGTGGAACCGATACCGCCCAGGACCAGACCGTTGCCGATCTGCTGCAGCAGAAAGATCACAGCGATCCAGACCAGCTGATCGTTCCCGAAGATCGTCTTGACGATTTTCTTAAAGGAAACCTTACTTCCCTTGGGAGCTGTCTGATCGCGGCGCTCTCTTGCCCCGAAAATAGTAAAGGCCAGAAAAAGAGGAGCCAGGATGCAGATCACGATGGCGATATTGCCGTACGCTGTCGCAGAGTTAGCCCCAAGGGTAAATTTACCGGTCGTAAAGGTAGGGATCAAGACACTGGCAAGGGTTCCTCCGACGCCGGCAAACAAGGTAGCCCGTGAGGTAAACTGGTTGCGGCGGTTGGGGTCCGAGGACAGAGCCGGGATCATGCCCCAGAAGGAGATATCGTGCATGGTATAGGTAATGCTGTAAAGGAAATAGAATCCGGCAAAGAGCCAGATGAATTTCCATCCGGTCAGTTTGGTGTTGAAGACCGTTACGACCACCAGAGATGTCGTCAGGATGCCGATGGTCAGCCAGGGCTTGAACTTTCCCCAGCGGGTATGGGTACTCTCGATGATGTTGCCCATGATGGGGTCATTGAGAGCATCAAAGATACGGGCCCCGACCATGATAGCGGTAATCGCGCCCAGCTGAGCCGCCGTCAGTTCGCGGGTAAAAAGGATATAGGTCAGAAGGTAGTTGGTGACCAGACTATAGACCATATCCCGTCCCACAGTGCCGATGGGAAACATGATCAGGTTTCGTTTTGTGACTTTCTCATTCTCTTCCATGTTCATCTCCTGGTCAGCCAGCTGCCGCAGGCTTTATAGCAGCTGCTGAATTTGATTTGTGTCCGTGCAGCGGACTTAATCATTATAGTTATAAATTTTTATTGTTTCAATAAAATATTATGCTTTATTCTGAAGCCCCATCCAGTCCCACAGGGTCACTTCTCTTCCCTCCGCCATGACCGGCTTTCCATCAAGATCCAGACGATCGTCATCGTTGAGGACCGGGACCCAGGCAAAGTGTCCCACATAGCGGTAGGGACTTCCGTCCGCGTTTTTAAAAGTACCATGCAGATCGTAAATACCATTCCAGAAAGTAAAATGTACATTGGCAGCGCCGGCATCTTTCAGACGCTGATAGGTAGGGATGACCGTGTCCGCAGGTTTGACGACCGGGTCATCCTTGGAGTGGGTGAACCAGATGGGTATATTTTTGATCTTCTCAATGTCGGCGTCCGTGATCGTATTGTCATAAAGCGCCTCGCACATGGGAAAGGCAGCCGCAAACGTATCCGGATAGTCGATGATCATGCGCATGGTCATAAAGCCTCCGTTGGAATCGCCGCCTAAATAGATCCGGTCCGTATCGATGCCGTATGAATTATTTTGAACAAATTCATTGATACAGGCCATCAAAGCCTGTACATAAATGGAACGCCCGCTTAAGCCGTACCTGCCGCTGCCGTCATCCATCCACATGGTCGGGCACTGGGGTGCCAGGATGTAGGCTCCGCCCAGTTTTCTTTGGATCGGCTCCTCCGCCAGGGCCACGACCTTGTTTCCGCTGATGGTAATTTCCGTTTCCTGTCCGCCTTCCCCGGCTCCGTGCAGCCAGACTACCAGAGGCCTTTTGGTCCGGCTTGGCATTTGAGGCACATAGTACATATAGCGAAGGGGCTGCGGCCGGTAAGACGAGACGGACTCGTTCCAGACAGCCAGCTGAGGCTTGTAAACCTGTGTACAATGGTCGAAAACAAGACCCTGAGGACAGTTTTCATTCAGACTTTCCTTCAAGGTCACGGTAAAACGGCAGTCTGCAAAGTACTCATGTGTATTGACCGTCCCCCACTCGAAAGTCAGCGCACCGCTTGCCGGATAAATGGGCCCGTATGCCAGATCCAGCGTAACGAACTGACCTTCCTCAAGCCGTTTTCCTTTCCGATCCGAAGGATAGAGGTCCGTCACGATCCGGTCAGCCTGGCAGAGAATCATTTCGCCCGGTGCAAAAAAGCTTTTCGGTCTTTTAAAAGCTCTGCCCTGATAATCGTACAAAGCTTCGCGGACATGAAAGAAACGGCTCTCAAGCTGGTCGGCCTTTACCGGGCCGGGCATAGCTAAGGTCAGCGAAGTAACAAAAGGACCGTTATCCGTGATCATGATGGTTTGAGAATAACTTTCGCTCATAGTATCTCCTTTTCGTTTTTATAAAAGTTCCGTACTTGCCGGAAGCTTGAATTCTTTATGGATCTCGATGCCAAGGCCTTCCCGGACAGGCGCCGGCTGCATGCGTCCCTCTTCCACAAAATCCCGGACATAGTTCACGAACTGCTTGGGAAGTTCCTGCAGAACGACACCCTTGCGCCACACCAGCAGGTATTCTGCGATCTTAGGGGGGTCTGTGATGACCAGGGGCCAGATCATGGGATTGGGGGTATAGGTAGTTTGGGGAAATATCCCGACGCCTACCCCTTGTTCCACCAAAGCAACGATATCCAGATAGCTGGACATCTCGCACAGGATATCCGGTTCCTTATCAATGGCGGAAAACCAGCGGCGGATCGCTTCGATACGGGAACGGCGCTGGGGAACGATCAAAGGCTGCCGGGCCAGTTCTTTTAATGATATTGTCGCCACTTTCTGCTTTGCCAGAGGGTGATCGATGGGCACATAGGCGACCCATGGCTCCTTGGCACAGACGATCCCGTCGTAGTGCTCCGAATCATAAGGAGCTGCAATGACGCCCAGATCGGACAGGCCGTTATTCATATGATCGAGCACATCATCGGAACTTCCGTTCCACAATCGGTAGCGTACCAGCGGATATTCCTCCTGGAACCCTCGGATCCATTGGGCTACCAGATAAGGAGCGCGTCCGTCGACAACGCCGATCCTCAGCATGCCGGACAATTCGTGTTCCAGCGACAAAAGCTCATTTCTGGTTTCTTCCCCTAAGATCAGGATCTCTTCCGCTCTCTGCAGAAGATGTGTCCCGGCCGGCGTAAGGGTCAGATGCCGTTTTCCGCGAATAAAAAGCTGAACGCCCAGATCCTCTTCCAGCTGCTTAATAGCATTGGACAGAGGAGGCTGGCTCATATGCAGACGTTCCGCTGCTTTGGTAAAGTTGAGTTCTTGAGCGACTGCTTCGAAATATTCAAGGCTTTTAAAATCCATAGTCTGTTCCCTTTCCCGCCCCTACTCATTCGCTTATTATTATATCTAATCGATATAATAAGTGCAATATTATTCGTATTTCCAATTTTTAAAAACTATGATACTATACAACCAGAACGAAGCAAGACAACCTAGGTTCTCATTCGTCAGAAGAAAAAGCAAATCTCAGTTTCAGGAGGTATCTATCATGACGATCCTTAAATCGATTTCTAAGTTCTTCAACGACTACTACGATTCATTTGCCCGCAAAGACGGGCTTCAGTGAGCAGGCTGTAGCAGCTTCTCAGGCATTTATCAAAGGCTGTGAGTGGTATTATGTGCCGCTCGATGAGCATCCTTTTTGACCCTTGTTCATTAATTTCCTTCTAAATACAATCCGCAAAAACCTCGGACAGCTCTCCTCTGTTCGAGGTTTTTACGTTGCCCGAAAGTTTCTCTTCCGTTTGGGATCTTACCCTGGCTCCGGACTTTCCCGAGTCCGGAGCCTTTTTCTTACAGAAACCAATTCATCAAAGTTTTCATAACAGCCGAAAAGTCACTTTCCTGCAGTCTCTGGGCCGCCAGTTCCTGGACCCTTTTTACCCGGTCGGTGATGATACCGTCCACGGGGAGGCTCAGGATATTGTTGATGGAAACGTCTGAATTGACCGTCCATACATAGGCCTTCTTCCCCTGCATATGGATACTGTTGATTTTAGCGCTGGTAGCATTGCCCATCTCCATGACCATGAAATTCGAACGTACCCTCTGACCTGAATCAAAAGTCAGGTAATACAAATATCCGGTACGAATGTCGGGGTTGGTATCTTCTATGTATTCGATCAACTTGTAATTCATGCTGAGGATAGCCGTCGAGTCTTCCATATGTCTTTGACGGATCATTTGGATCACATCACGGCACATCTGGTAATCGGCCGTCTGTCCCTTTAATTCAATGAAAAGACCGATCTTCCCATCGGCTTCGTCCATCATTTCTTCCAGGGTAGGGACATGGACTCCGACGATATTCCCTTCCATATCCACATTTTGATTGTGAGAATCACTGATCCTGAGATCATTGATTTCGTAGCTGGTCAGATCCCACACGTAATGCTTATTGCCGGCCATCCGTTTGAAAGTACTGTCGTGATTGATGTAATAAACGCCGTCCCTGCTCCTTTGTACATCGATCTCGGCCCAGTATGCGCCCTGATCGATGGCTTTTTTCAGCCCTTCCAGACTGTTTTCCACATCCAGGTCCCCTCCCGCTCTATGAGCGACGACCTGAAGGTCTGCTTCTTTCCGAAATAGATCACCGAAAAAAACAGTTCCCAGAACCGACAGGACTACGATGACAGATGTAAAAACCGTCATGATCCTGGTCAAGGATCTCCGGTCTTTTTTTACCACAGCCTCTTCTAAAGGGATTTGGACGATCGGCTGTTCATGGTGGTCCATAAAAAAGTAGGTCTGCCATTTAACAAATCGGGGCAGGCTCATCATAAGTGCGAAAAGGATCCATAAGCAGAAAAAGAGGGTTAAAAACAGCATGAAAAAACGCGAAACGTGAACGTCAAGGGGACGGATCAGGGATGTCAAAGGTACGACAAAAACAAGTCCCAGGATGGGCAGACCGATCATGACGATCACAAGGCCTGTCTCCAGTGCCGCTTCTTTGACGGCCTCCTTGAAATTGCCGAAGAAAAGGCACACGGACTCTTTCATTCCGTGAGAAGGATCCAGTTCATCAAAAAGGACGTAAGGAAACGTAAAACCAAGAATCAGCAGAACGATCAGCAGCAGTACATAGACGATACCCAGGATCACTTTAGCAGAAGGTGTCCCTGCCAGATAACGGTAGAACTTGCCTGTCAGCCGGTAACCGCCTCGGAACAAACGCAGGATCAACACCGTAAGTCCTGCCTCAAAAGCCATAAGGATCAGGTTAACCAAAGGCACTGTAGTGCTTTTAAGGGTTTGTATGGTCTCGGAAACCAGTTCTTTCAGCGAGTATTCGCATTTTCCCGTAAAAGCCAGAAAAAAAGCTTCCATGTCAAATAACAGGCATAAAATCGTCGCAGCCACGGCCAGGATCAAGGCCAGGATACCCTGAGGCGTCTTCAGCACCTGGGTCAGATCACCGGTCGATATAGCCACACGGCCGGTCAAAGCCAGCAGGCTCTCCGCTATCTGATAATAAGCGGGAACAACGATAACTGACAGCAGGGATTTTGTCAGCAGCTGAAACTTAAGAAGCAGCGCCATCTCATGGCGGTCCAGCCGGAAACGTCCGCCCTTATAAACATCCAATGTAGAAATGATTGGGACTTTCAAAACGATTCCTTCTTATCTATATAATTTATTTATTCTGTTACTTTCCGATCCCCGGCTCTGGTCTGATATCGAAGGATTCCCTGTAACGAGTGGCAGGTCAAACGGCCTTCTTATTCATGTTTTAGCCTTGATAAACTAATTCTGCTCTGCCTTCATGAGGGTGATCTTTAAGATAAGCAGCTATAAAAGCCTTTGTTTCATCGTAATCCGGCACGGACGAAGCGGCTCCCGGGCGGGTCACCGATAAGGCAGCCGCAGCCGTTGCAAAAAGGACGGCATCCGGGACCGATGCATCATTGGCAAGACAGCTGACAAAAGCGCCAAGAAAAGCGTCTCCGCTTCCGGTCGTGTCCACGGCATCTACTTTAAAAGCAGCCTGGCGGTAAACGCCGGCCCCAAGTCCTCCCTGTCCTTGAGGATCCCGATAAAGGCATCCGCCGGTCCCCAGGGTCTCAACGACCAAAGGAACCTTTTTATCAAGATCCCGAAAAGCCAGCACCTGGGAGCCGAAGCAGGAATTATCGCCGCCTGTCAGATCCGCGGCCTCATGCTCATTGACGACAAGGATATCCGCCATTGCCAGTGTCATCAGATCCTTGCGGAAAGGGGATGGGTTGACGACAAATTTAGCCCCGTGGGCGTGAGCCATGCCGGCTGCCTTACGCACTGCTTCCATGCTGATTTCATACTGGACGACGACAAAATCAGCCCATTCAAAATCATCGCTGCACTGTTCCAGAAATTCCGGTGTGACTTTGTCGTTGGCACCCGGATCCACAATAATGGTGTTGTCGCTTCCGGCAACCGTGATCAGGGCCGCGCCGCTGGCCCCGTCGACAGTTTGAAGGGAATCGGTGCCGATCTGGTTTTTCTCCAGATTCCGCCGAAGCATGGCCCCGTTGGGATCCCTTCCTACCGCTCCGATAAAACGGACCTGGCAGCCCAGTTTTCTTAACGCGACCGCCTGGTTCTCCCCCTTGCCGCCGCAGCCGATGGTAAAGTCTCTGCCGGTCAGAGTCTCACCGGGAGACGGAAAGCGATCTGCGCGGATTGTAAGGTCCGCGTTGATGCTTCCTACTACCAATACATGATTTTTCATATTTTCACCTTATTCCCGCGTCAGCTTCCTGAATAAGTCCTCAAACAAAGCATCCCGGTTGATGTAATAAACATACTGCTGAACTTTTTCGAGTTCTTTTTCCTCATAAAAACCGTCGTAAGAGGGAAGACGGACCGGAACGATGCGGCTTTTCATAAAACGTTCGCCGTCATTCAAAAACCAGCCCACGGCCGTTACATCCCAGATAGCTCTTGACCAGGGCTTTCCTTTGGCATAGGATTCGGCAGCTTTGATGGTATTTTGAGCCAGATAATCCGCCAGTTTCGTCCTGCCGGAAAGCCAGCAGTCCAGCTCCGGCTTCGTTGTAGCAAATCCGGAGACGACCCCCATACAGGGAAGCTGTACGAAAGCGGCCCGGCTCTCCATGACGACCCGGGCAGCTGCTATATCCTGGATCATATTGAATTCTTTGGTATCGCAGTATTCACGGCTGTGCCCGCCCAGCCAGACGACTACCAGATTAGGAGCGATCGAGGGATCGATCAGAAGTGCCGAAGCCACGTTGGTAATAGCCGCGATGGCTGCGACATACAGGGGATGCTGCGGGCTGTATTCCTTTGCCAGCTTGACCAAAGCATCCGCGGCCGGAGACGGCTGAGGGGTAGTTTCATCCTTTAAATACCCGCAGGATCCCTTATAAACCAGAGGCGCCAGATCCGACCGGTCAGCCAGATCCAAAACCTTCAGGATCTCATCATAGGATCTGAGCATGCCGTCTTCTGGGCTTATTGAGTTGGAATTATAAAAAGGCGCAGCCAGGATCGCCTTTACCTGCAATTTTCCCGACCTAAGCAGGTAGGACAAGGCAAACTGATCATCGATCTCATTATAAGTATCTGTATCCAGAACGACATCGGCATGCCCCTCCGGAACAGATAAATTCAGCGTATTCAGATTCTTTTCCATGTCAGACTCCCTTCCCGATCATGATTCCATTTTACACTTTCTTTATATATCTGTCGACAGAGCTGCCCGGATAAAAACCGCATCCGGTTTTTGGTTTTGCATAATTATGTCTTCAATCCTGCATTTTTGTCATAATGCACAAGCCTATACAACACTCAAATTTCGCATAAATAAGCCCTTTTAAAGGCCATTTTCAAAAGAATCTTATGTAACGTTTACATTGAACTCGTATTTTTGCGTGCATAATGCACAAAATTGGCCGTCGATTTATGAACAATACGACGATTCGTTACATTTTTAGCGACTTTTGTCAAAATATAAGCGATGAAGCCTCAAAATTCAGGACTTTTACCGCTTTTTTAGTGCAAACGTTTTCAGTATAATACAGTTGTAATCGACAAAAGAAAGAGATCAGATCGATTACGGTAACATACATAAGGAGGTGTTCAGTATGTTATACAACATTTTAGCAAAAGCAGAGTCCATCAAAACTGTTCGTGATCAGATGAACAAGAAAGCTCCCAAGGCTCGCAAGAGACTGTCCAGTGCCAAAGAAGCAAACGTACGTAACCTTCTTCCCGGTTACAGAGCTGAAAATGACAGCGCAAACGTCTTCATGGTTCACGGAACGGTCAGCTCTTTACAGCCCTTTGGATTCTGATCGGATCAGGATCCAAAGTCAAAAGCCGAATAGCGCGCACGGCTTAACGTACTTCTACCATCCCGCGGCAGGGTCTTCAACCACCCTACAGCCGCTTCTCATCTTCTTTTTCTGTTAAACACTATAGTGAAACCGCTGACAGTGAGGGCTGTCAGCGGTTTTTTCGGTTTATATGAGCTATTTATTATATATTCTTGTCCGTCGTACGAAAAGTTATTTATCAGTCTCTGAGCTAAGCATTTTTTCGAGCCCGAACAAACAGGCACCGACCGCTCCTACGATATCCGGCTCTTCCGGGATAAACAAAGGTGCACCGATCTTTTCCTCCACAGCCTTTACGACTCCTTTATTGCGGGCCACCCCTCCTGTCATCATAAAATCCGGTTCCAGCCCTACTCGCCGCATAAGTGAATATGATTTTGAGGCAACCGAACGGCACAGGGCCGCCGCTATATCCGCTTTTTCTTTATTCTCCGCGATCAGGGATATTACCTCCGATTCCGCAAATACCGTGCACATGGAGCTGATGGTGATATCCTCCTTACTCTTGAGGGCGATCGGTCCAAGCTGATCGATGCCGACCTCCAGCGTTTGGGCCATAGCCTCCAGAAAACGTCCGGTCCCGGCCGCGCATTTGTCATTCATGACAAAGTCCTCGACCTGGCCGTTTTCCTTTAACCGGATCGCCTTGGAATCCTGGCCGCCAATATCCAGGATCGTCCGGACTTTGGGGTCAAAATAACGGGCTCCCTTGGCATGGCAGGAAATCTCCGTCACCTGCTGATCAGCAAAATCGACAGCCGAACGGCCGTAACCGGTCGCGACCGTATAAAGGATATCTTCCTGAGAAAGGCCCGCATCGGCAAGGATCAGTTCACGGGCTTTCTGACCGGAAAGGCTGCTCTTTGCTCCCGTACGGATCACCTTATAAGCCAATATTTTTTTATTTTGGTCCATCAGTACAGCATTGGTCGAAGTCGACCCGCTGTCGATCCCTAACACGATCATCTGTTTACCTTCTCTCTTTTTGGCAAAGTTCATCCTGCGTTCTAAGTTCCGCCTGCTTTCATCCGTCCTGCCCTGCCGCAGGGTCTCTGTAAAGGCCTGGATACGGGTCGACAGCTGTCCTTCGTTGGTAAGCGGCCTTTGGGCATCGTTTTTATCCTGCACGGTCAGATCGGTATCTAATTTCAAAACGGGGATCGGACTGCCCAGCAGTTTTTTCCGGTAGTCTTCATTGAGTATTTCTGCATATTCATAGGAATACATATCGCAGAATTTTACGGTATGGTACACGATACCGTCCAGACGGCCTGCAAAACCTTCCAGAAAACGTTCCCGGCCGACGGCATCCGCCATTCTCAGGCAGGGAATCTGGTTCAGTAAAGAAGCAGCATAGCGATCGGAGTCTACCTGATCGATATCTGCTTGTAACAGGTCATAGGCTCCGGACAGGCGTCCCGCGCCGGTACAGGTAAGATCGAAAGCAATCTGCACTCCCCGGTCCGTCAGCATATTTTTGATAGCATCCGGGCAGCGGGCCCCCATGATGCCGACCTGAGAAAGGTGAGGATCTTCGCTCTTTTCTTTTTCTTCTTCCTCTTTACGGGTAAAGGCCGCCGTCTGCACAGCCTTATAGGCTGTCTCAGCTGCCAGCTGACCCGGATCAGCTTTGATCCCTTTGTATTCCTCGTAAGCCCGGACCATCTTTTCGATGCGCTCAGTATAAATATGTGCCGAAAAATCATTGACCTTTCTGGGCACATCCAGCATATATATGAATTTATCCGGATACCTCTTTTTCAAAATGTCATAAAGGCGGCGGATCGAATCGCAGCAATCAGTCAGGACCAGTCCGTCATAGATTCCTGATTCCATGACCTCCAAAACACCCTTGGCATAGGAGCACATATTGGCATGCATTAAGGCTTCAGCCAGGTTGTAATCCGTTTCGGCAGGAGCGATGCGGACCGTTTCTTCTCCTAAAGCCTCCAGAACTTCAACCGGCGTATATTTGCACACATATGCGATCATGCTTTTCCCTCCCCCAAAAGCTCCAGAAAAGCTTCAAAACGAGTACGGATCTGCTCCGGCTGGCATCCCCGGCGGTCGATGGCGTCTCCGTCCAGTACCAGCATGGGCATGTGGATCGCCCGCATACGGTCTTTGAGCAGCATCACGCCGCCTGAAGACTGCTTGCACCCCCAGTGGCAGAACTCCACCACCCCGTCCGGCTCCAGCTGCGTGACCATCTTCTCGATCGCATCCACCTTCCGTGTAAACGGACCGTTGTATATATTCCGGATCATCTTGCGGGCCAGCGCTTTCAAGGGATCCGACGGGTCCATCTCCTCCATGTAATCCAGATCAAAGTCATCGATCGCAACAGCGACTTTACTTCCGAAATTGAGATAGTCCTTCAGCGACGGTTCGAAAAAAGGCTGCAGGTGGACCCAGAAGAGCCGTTTTTCGGAAGATAAAGGCTTTTGTCGTATTTCCTCCGCCTGCTGATGAAAGTACTGCTCTACCCAGGGCATACCGATATTTAGATGCGTCGCGAACAGCTGGAACATATTCAAAGTAAGCGTCGAAGGCCACTGATGGATCATTCGGAGCTTTGCAAACTCCCACAGATCCCGTTTGCTGTTGTTTTCCCGGACAATGATCTCCCTTAACCGGTCCTGATCCACCTTTTTGCCGGTCATGGATTCCAGGAGAGCGATCAATTCCTTAAGCTGCTCTGTCAGATAGGCGACCGCTTCCGGACTTTCCTCACCCGGAACGTCGATCGCATAGACCGGAACGCCATACCGGCGCCCCACATATCGGAAGGTGGAAAGGTTGGCGTCACAGGCCAGCGTAGTCGTTACCGCTACCTTTGCCGCCGGGACCAGGCCTCGGTCCAGCATTCCGATGAAACATTTATGGTAAGAGCAAAGAGTCGAGGCAATCCCTTCTGCTTCTGCCGCATCGATACAGGTATCCTCCATATGGAAACCGGCCAGGTAACTGGATAGAGCCTCCATGCTGGCACAGGTAAGATCAAAGCACTGCAGAATCTCGACCGGGGCAAAAATGTTGGTCCAGGCAAGCGTATCGGGAGAATCCAGGGCATCCGCGATTCGGACGATGGCATTCTCATTAAGGAACTGCACAGCCTTGGGCAAGCGCTTGTCGTAAAAATGGCGGATGCGGAAACCTTCCAGTCTGAGTCCGCTGATGATTTCTGCCGATGCCTTATCCGTTCTGCCCTTCTCAAGGACTTTTTTTACGTGGTCGCCGTATACTTTTGAAATTTCCATGATTTACCTTTTATAAAAAAAGCGCAGCAGCTCAAAAACCGCTGCTGCGAAAATTTGACCTTTCGGTCTATTATAACACCTTTGACAGGAAATCCTGTAGTCTTGGATTCTGCGGATGGTCGAAAAAATTCTGCGGGGTGTTTTCTTCCATAATAATGCCCTGATCGATAAAGAGGCATTTGGTCGCTACCTCTTTGGCAAAACTCATTTCATGAGTCACGACGATCATCGTCATGCCTTCCTCTGCCAGCTCTCTCATAACTTCAAGGACCTCACCGACCATTTCGGGGTCCAAAGCACTGGTCGGCTCATCAAACAGCATAACTTCGGGGTTCATAGCCAGGGCGCGCACGATCGCGATACGCTGCTGCTGACCGCCGGAAAGCGAAGCCGGGTAAGCGTCGGCTTTATCCAGCAGATTGACTCTCTTTAACAGCTGGACAGCCTTTTCATGCGCCTGCTCCTTGGTCATCTTTTTCAATTTGACCGGTGCCAGGGTAATATTTTCCATGACAGTCAGGTTGGCAAACAGATTGAAATGCTGAAAGACCATGCCCATCTTCTGGCGGACTTTATTGATGTTGGCCTTGGGATCGGTGATCTCTTCCCCGTCCAGAAAAATCTGGCCGGCGGTAGGCTCCTCCAAAAGGTTCAGGCAGCGCAGAAAAGTCGACTTCCCCGCACCCGAAGGTCCGACGATAACGATCTTTTCGCCTTTATCGATCTCATAATCGATACCCTTCAGGATCTCGTTATTTCCGAAGCTTTTTTTGAGTCCTTTAACGGTTATCACTTCTGCGCATCCTCCTTTCCAGCTTTCCAAGCAGTACGGACAGGAGCTTGGTAATGACAAAATAGATGACCGCGGCACCGAACAAGGGCATAAAGGCTTCGTAGGTACGGGCGGATATATTATTGGCAGCCCGGGTCAGATCGGACAAGCCTACGTATCCGACGATGGCGGTCTCTTTGATCAGCGTGATAAATTCATTGCCGATAGGAGGCAGGGCATTTTTAAAAGCCTGAGGCAGGACGATATAAGCCATTGTCTGTGCCTGGCTGAGCCCCATAGCCCGGCCCGCTTCCGTCTGTCCTTTATCGACCGCCAGGATACCGGAACGGATGATCTCAGCGACATAGGCACCGCTGTTGATACCAAAAGTAATGATCGAGACCAGGACTCCGTTTTTGGAAGATACCATGATCACGCACCACATGATCAAGAGCTGCAGCACCGACGGAGTACCGCGGATAATATCGATATATATATCAGCGATATGGGCCCAGACGGTCGGTTTACCGCTTCTGGTATGGCTCAGTTTCATCAAAGCCACGATCGTACCCAGTACGATACCCAGAAGAGCGGCAAAGGCCGAGATCTCCATGGTGTAGCCAAGGCCCTTCACGTATAGCTTCCAGCGGTCTGCCTTAATAAAAGCCGTATAAAACTTCTGGGCGATCGAGCTTAACCAATCAGCCATCTACAAATGTCTCCTTGAGAAAATGATGGTAAGGAACACGAAATTGCATGAGATAAGTCATGCAATTCCGCAGGTAATATTCGGTTGTGCAACGATCAGTTATTGAAATACTGGTCGATCAATTTCTGATAAGTACCGTCATCTTTCAGATCCTTAATAGCTTTGTTGACGGCGTCTGTCAAAGGCTGATCATCTTTGGGAAGGGCAATTCCGTAGCTTTCCGTATCGAAGTTGAAATCAGCACCGTCCAAAGCCTTCAGATCATCCGGATACTGAGCGGCAAAGGTCTCAACAGGGTTCTTATCCAGGATAACTGCGTCCAGACGCCCGGCAACCAGATCCTGCACGGCCTGGATCCCTTTATCATACTGGACGTCCTCTACTCCATCCATATCCTGTACCAGATAGTCGCCCGTGGTTCCTTTCTGAGTACCGATCTTTTTACCGGTGAAATCATCTGTCGTTTTAATGTCAGAATCTTTTGGTACCAGAACGAACTGAATCGCATCAAAATAAGGATCAGAGAAGTTGACCTTTTCCTTCCGTTCGTCGTTAATGGTCATGCCGGCGATGGCGCCGTCGATTTTGGTGCCGATAACCGATACCAATGTATCAAATTCCATATCCTGAACTTCTACGTCAACGCCCAGTTTTTTTCCGACCTCTTTGATCAAAGCGACATCAAAACCGTCCGGGTTTCCATCGTCTCCGATATATTCAAAGGGAGGGAAAGCCGCGTTGGTTCCGACCGTAAAGACGCCGTCTTTAAGGTATTTATCGGTAGAAGCGTCAAATTCCGAACTTTCGGAACCGGCTGTCGAAGCGGAACTGTCTGTTCCGGAAGATGAAGAAGAACATCCGGTCACTGCAGCCGCTGTAAGGACTGCTGCCAGCAATAATGCTAAGGTCTTTTTCAAAGTTTTCATGATTCCTGCCTCCTGGTAGGTATTAGGTGTTTTTCTCTTTCGGAAACGGTCTCTTTTTTTATTCCGTTCCTTGTTAGAGTATGCAGCTAGTATACGCATATTTATTCAATAAATCAAGAGATTTTTTGCATATTATTCGTATTTATGAAGTTTGCTTGTATAAAAAAGCACAAGGTGCTCATCTTTGAGCACCTTGCATAATAAACTTCTTATTATAAACTTTTACCGATCGGATCCTTTTGGTCACTCATGTCCGAACGGTGCGGAATAATCCATAAGACAGATATAAGTCTTACCCTCCCCCATCGTCAAAGGACTGCCATCCTGCTTGGTAAAAGTAAACTGCGCCGTGGGATCGCCTTTTGACCAATAAATAGGGATCATCTTACCGCCGCAGGCATAATAACCGCTGCCGGAAGTCAGGTCGAAGCCCTGATGGACCCCGTCTTCGTAGGTATACTGGGTCGTCTGCAGGATCAGTACATTTTCGACATGGACCTGCTGACCGTTATTAGCATCCAGGTAAGGCTGACCGTCAAAGAAATAGACCGCATAATCACCGCTCGTCTGATCATAATCAAATGTAGTTCTTTTATAGGAAGAGAACTGGGCCGTCAAAGATACCGCGCTGTCCCCTTCCTGGGGAGTCCCGTCCTTGGTAAAAGTCCAGGGGAAAGAATACCCGTCATAATGGGTTTTATTAATCACTCCGCTGTCGATGGCTCCCTGAATGTTAGCGCCGGACGTATAAAGACTATGCTCGACAGCCAGATTCTCCAGGCGCCACTGGTCGCGCCAGTACAGATCGGGGTGAGTAAATTGGTTCAGAGTAGCATAGCCGTAATCCTCCAGCAGGGATACTCCGTCTTCCGACCCTCCCGCATGGCAGAGGATCGCGTCCATACCGATCGCGATCTCGCTGTAATAGCGGCGGGTCGAACGGATCGTTCCGATGCTGCCGACTTTGGACACGTCCTGGAATAAGCCCATGATACGGGTAATGCCGCCCTCTTCCGGGATCTCGATCAGGATATCCGCATCTGAGCAGCCGCTTTGCGGAAGTGCTTCGCCGATGGTGTTGAGCATAGCGGCTACCGGGCGGTTCGAGGCTATATCTTCCGAGCACCCCATGCCCGTCAGCGGATCGGTATATGGATAACTTTCCGCTTCTTCAAGTGCGGATGATTCCGTTTCTTCGATGGCAGAAGATTCGACCTCTTCCACTTCTGCCTGTGAACTTTCCTCCAGGTTATCCGAAATCTCAGAGGATTCTGTCTCTTCTGCCGGTGCTGTAACCGAAACTTTTGTCATCTCAGACGAAGGATCTTCAGCCTTGCGGTCGATGGGACCGTGTGCGACAGCAGTGATTACCAGTGCAGCGGCAGCCACAAACAGAACGGCCACCAGTATCAGCAGTTTTTTACTGCCCATTTTCATGTCTCCCCTCATTGCCGTAATTCTTTTTATATTGTATAGTTATTATGTTACATTTACAGCATCTGATAATATGGTTATAGTAGTCTATTTTGAATGGCTCGTCAAGGCAAGGAGGTTTTGATGATCGCCGGAATATCCGTTTATAATCTTTTATGGTATTTCTTATTTTATTCCTTCGGGGGATGGGTGGTCGAAGTCATTTACCACGCCGTCCGTCATGGCAAGATCGTAAACCGCGGCTTTCTGAACGGTCCCATCTGCCCCATATACGGTATGGGAGTCGACGGCCTGTTGATCGTTATGCATCTGATCCAGCCGGTCGATGCCGGCTATGCCAGTCCCGTCCTGGTATTTATCGTCGGGACCATCGTCTGTACCCTGGTCGAGCTGATCGTAGGCTGGCTTCTGGATGTCCGCTACCACACCCGCTGGTGGGATTACAGCAATCTGCCTTTAAATTTTCATGGATACATCTGTTTAGGTTTCAGCCTGGTCTGGGGTCTTGCCGTTGTATTGGTCTTTAAAGTCGTGCATCCGTGGATGCAGCAGCAGACAAACCGTATGACTGACTTTTTGCCTCAGCCCTGGGGCTGGATCCTGCTGGCTGTTTTTTATACCATGCTTTTGGCCGATCTGATCGTTACCCTGGCCTTCCTGGCCGGTCTGGAAAAAGAAATCAAAGAACTGGGCAGGATCCGGGCCTCCATGCGCAAGGTCAGCAACGGTCTGACCGAAACCATCGGAAACAGCAGTGTAAAAGTGGCTCAGACCGTCCAGCACGGTCAGGTACAGGCAGCCCTTGGTGCCAGGGAAGGCAGGGAAAGACTGGCCGAGACATTAGAAGAAGAAAAGATCCGCTTTGCCCAGTCCAGGGTCGGTGAAAATATGATGGAGATGCAGTCCCGTTATGATCAGCTGGTCCAGAGGATCACTACCAGTCATTCCGCCCACCGTATCTTCACTGCCTTCCCTGATATCCATCTTCATGAAGGCAGCGAACTGAAGGACACCTTCAGCGAGATCAAGGAAAAACTGACTGCCCGGATCGATTCTTCCAAGAAAGGTCAGACCCGGAAATAAATCAGACCGGGACCGTATAAATCGGAAACAATAGAAAAGGCACAGAAACCCTAGATGGGGCTTCTGTGCCTTTTTCTTACTTTTTAACCGTGTACGATGCCGCGGTTGTACTCCTCATTGATCTCTCTGAGTTCCTTGCGGCCTTCGATATAGTCTTCGTACATACTATCAATGGAACCGCCGCCCAGATTATCGCAGCCTCCGCAGAACTCACATTCGTTCCCGCAGGCGGACAGCCCTTGGGCGATGATCCGGATCCGCTCTTCGCGAGTCGTATCCTTGATCAGAATACTTTTTACTTTCATCGCGGATCACTTATTGGTCAGATCGGCACCGAAATATTTGATGGACAGTTCCGACAGTGTTCCGTCATCGCGAAGGGTCTTCAGAGCCTCGTTGATCGCGTCACGCAGGGTCACATTGCCTTTCTTTACGGGGATCGCATACTCGGTGACATCGTCCAGCTGGGCAACGACCTGAAGTTTGGTTTCACCGGTAGTGTTGAGATAATCCTGGACCGACGTATCAGCATTGATGGTCGCGTCAACGGTACCGTTCAGGACCAGAGTCATGGTCTCTGCCAGAGTCGGAACATTGGAAACCGTTGCTCCGTACTGCTCACCGATCTCGGCATAGGTAGAACCGGTGGAGTTGGCGGACGTGCGTCCTTTCAGATCATCAAACGATTTGATATCGTCGTTGCCTACCAGCGTGACCAGATCGATGTGGTCGTAAGCATAGGCATCCGAGAAATCGAAAGCGGTCTTACGTTCGTCGGTAACATCGACTCCGTTGACGACAACATCATAAACTCCGGTGGAAAGGCCGGTCAAAAGTCCGTCCCAGGGAGCTTCGGTGATCTCGGCTTTTACGCCGAGCTGCTTGGCGACATTCTGGGCAACTTCGACATCATAACCGACCAGGTCATCGTTTTCGTCGTGGAAAGAAAAAGGCTGCCAGTCTCCTTCCAGACCGATCCGAAGAACACCGGCTTTTTGTACATCCGCCAGAGACGTATCCGAAGCCGATGAAGCAGAAGCCTGGCTCGAATCACCGGAAGCAGCTTGAGACGAACCCGTATCTTTCGATCCCGAGCAGGCTGTCATGGAAACCGCAAGAGCTAATGCCAGCACAAGCGCCAGGACTTTTTTCATTCTTTTCATTTTTCTATCCTCCTTATAAATTCTTCCGTTCTTTGTTTGGACGGATGGGCAAATAATTCTTTCGAGGGGCCCTCCTCCACGATCTTTCCGCCTTCCATGAAGATTGTATGGGCAGAAACATCGCGGGCAAAAGACATCTCGTGAGTAACGACTAACATGGTCAGCCCCTCCGATGCCAGAGACTGCATGACCTTTAAAACCTCGCCGATCAGTTCCGGATCAAGGGCACTGGTCGGTTCATCGAAATAGATGATATCGGGATCGCCGGCTAAAGCGCGGGCAATGGCTACCCTCTGCTGCTGGCCTCCCGACAGTTGGATAGGATAATAAGAAGCCCTATCGTCCATGCCTACTCTTTTCAGCATTTTCATACCGACTTCTTCGGCATCTTTACGTTTCATTTTCCGGACGGTGATCAATCCCTGCGTCACATTCTGCAAAGCCGTCTTATTGGCGAAGAGGTTGTAATTCTGGAAAACAAAAGCAGTCCTTTTATGGATCTCCAGGATCTGTTTCTTGGTAACGGCCGGCATATCGAGGGTCATACAGTCGAACTGCATGGTGCCTTTATCGGCTGATTCCAGAAAATTCAGACATCGCAGAAAGGTCGTCTTTCCGCTGCCGGAAGGGCCGATGATGGAGGTAACGTCCCCTTTATTGACGGACAGATCGATCCCTCTTAAGATCTCCGTTTGTCCGAATTGCTTATGAAGATCTTTGACTTCCAGAACAGCCATCACCGGGCCTCCTTCTCGTTATAGCGGTTGAGCACTTTTTCCAGCTTCTTCTGCAGCCAGGTAAGGACCGTACAGAAAAGAAGATAGATCAGCGCGACTTCCACATAGATGGCCAGGAACTGATAGGTCTTACCAGCGATCCGCTGACCGGTCATAAACATTTCCTGTACCGTGATATTAGCCGCCAGAGACGTGTCTTTGACCAATGAGATCAGCGAGTTGGACAGGGCCGGAAAAGCGTTTTTAAAGGCTTGGGGCAGTACGACATGCCACATAGTCTGCTGGAAGTTCATACCCACACAGTAGCCTGCCTCGGTCTGCCCGTAAGGGACAGCTTCCAGGGCTCCGCGCAGGGTCTCTGCGCAGTAGGCCCCTTCACAAATGGCAAACACGATGATAGCGGTCCAGTAGGGACTGACTCTTATTCCGAGAGCCGGAAGCCCGTAAAAAACGATGACCAGCTGTACCAGCAGCGGTGTGCCCCGGATCAGCCAGATGTAAAAGCGCGCGATCTGGCGCAGGACCGGGACTTTGGCATACTGGATCAGGGACGTGATCACAGCGATCACCATAGACAGCGAAAAAGACAGGATGGTCATAGGAACGGTCATCAGCAATCCCTTCGCCAACAATTTGGGAAAGGAGTCGATCATCACCTGAATAGCTTGATCCATATATCTAAATCCTCAAAATCTATATTCATACCAACTAAGTAGGTTGGTTAATATAAGGTATTATACCACATAAAAGGTACAAAGCTAATAGTTATAATCTATAACTTACTATGCTTTATTGATATATATGCATGGCAGCCGCTTGTAAAGGTAAGTTCCGCGCTTGACTGCCCTACCTGCCTTTCATATAGGTTTTACAAGAAGCCGCCGGCAGATTTTACACATCCCTACTATGATGATATTCAGTAAATGTACGATAAAGGAGGAAATCCATGCTGAAAAGTAAGAAAAAGAAATGGCTGAGCCTTGTCGGCTCCGCGCTGACGGTCAGTCTTGCCATTGCGGCTCCTCTTTCAGCCCTTGGAGAGGATGCATCGGATGTCAGTGACGCTGCCACTCAGGTCAAGATCAGCGAGATCGAGTCAAACGATGCAAGCGGAGGCAGTGACTGGATCGAAATTATGAACACGGGCACGGCCGAAGCTGACATCAGCGGCTGGTATGTGACCGATGATATGGGGCAGAAGCGGGTCGCCGATCAAAAAACCACTCCTCTGGCCCAGGGAACCATCCTTAAACCCGGTCAAGTTCTGGTACTGGAAGAAGGGATCAATTTTGATTTCGGACTTGGCAAAGCGGATACCGCCACGCTTTTCGATGCACAGAATACCCAAAAGGATACCTACAGCTGGACCAAACATGCCAAAGGAACCTATCAGCTTCAGCCGGACGGGTCCTTTGCCGATAAAGAACCTACCAAAGGTCAGCCCAACCAAGGGTTGGAACCATCCGAGTCATCGGATCAGTCCTCAGATGAGTCTTCTCAGGAAAGCTCCCAAACGCCTGAATCTTCGGACACGTCGGACTCTTCCGAAAGTTCCGAAACCTCAGAGCCTGCTGGCAGCACTTCCCTCTTCATCAATGAAATCAACTCTTCCCCCGATGACTGGGTCGAAATCATCAATACCGGTGACAGCACCGCCGACCTTTCCGGCTGGGAGATCCGCGACAATTCCGATGACCATCGCTTCAAGATCGCAGACGGAACTACTCTTGAGGCGGGAGCTTTGTACCTGGTGAAAGCCGACACCAAGGGCCTGGTTTTTGATGATCAGTCCGGACAATATGTAGAAGGAAATTTTGATGAGGCCATCGGCATTGGTTCCGGTGACTCTATCCGTCTTTACGATACCCAGGGACAGCTCAGAGACAGCTACAGCTGGACCAAACACGCTTCCTATAACGGCGATTATGCAGCCGCCTCCTACGGCCGCTATCCTGACGGCACCGGAAGCTTTACCCTGATGCCGGAAACGCCCGGTGCTGCCAACGGCTGGTATGCTCCGGAAGTGGTCATCAATGAAGTCGAATCCAACGGAGATGCTACCGACTGGGTAGAGATCTATAACAAGGGCAGTGAAGATGTCGACATATCCGGCTGGTATCTGTACGACAACGACCCGGTCGGTCATAAAAACGACATCACGCCGGTCCCCGAGGGTACGATCCTTAAAGCCGGAGGGTGGTATGTATTCGACCAGAATCAGAATTTCACCTTTGGTCTGGGCAAGGATGATTCCGCAACCATCTACACGAAAGATGGGCTGACGGTCGATTCATACGCCTGGACAAGCCATGCTAACGGCACCTATGCCCGCATTCCGGATGGAACAGGCCCTCTGGTCGATACTGCTGTTCCAACCAAAGGCACCGCAAACACACAGGGGCCCAAACAACCGGACCAGCCGGATAAACCGGATCTGAAACCATGGCCCGGTTCCGATCAGGTTACGACTTCGGATCTGACCTTTCTGGAAGACGCCAGCGGTCTGGATTTTGCCAATGGTCAGCTGTACGCCGCCGATAACGGGACCGGAAAATTCTGGGTCCTGAATGTTGCCAAAGACGGCAGCCTTTCCTTTGCCCCCGGTTTTGAAAAGGGCAAGACCGTTAACTTTATGACTCCTACCGCCAAAGGGCCGGATACAGAAGGCATCACCGTAGACGGAGATGGATATGTGTATCTGGCGTCCGAACGCGACAATTCCAATAAAGGTGTCAACTATGACACTATTTTAAAGGCAGATTCCAATGGCGCTGAAACCCAGACAGCCCTGATGCAGTGGGATATCACATCCCTGCTTCCGCAAGTGTCCGCTAACGCAGACATCGAAGCTGTTGAGTGGGTCCCCTTCTCTGCCGTAAACGGTAAGCTGTATGACGATAATACCAAGGCGCCCTTTGATTCTTCCAACTATCCGGATGCTTCCGCAGGCGGGATCTTCTTTACAGCTCTGGAAGAAAACGGTCATGTTTATGGCTTTACATTAAATAACGACGGCAGTGCCACACGAGTATGCGACATCGATTCAACGATCGGCGGAGCCATGGCTCTTGATTATGATGCCTATGACGGTATCCTCTGGGTCGCGGCAGACGACGGATTCGGTAACGTAACGGCCCAGATCCGGTTTAACGGGACCGATAAACCGGATATCACCCTGCTGGCGCCGGCAGCCGGTATCGACGTGACCCGCAACAACGATGGATTTGCCATTGCTACCGAAGACTACACCGTCAATGGTCAGCGCCCGGTCTACCATTTTGCTGACGGTTTTGCTTCCGGTCAGCTGACCATCGGCTCTATTGACTGTCAGGCGGTTCCTTCCAAGCCTGAAGAATCTTCTAAGGAAACCTCTTCTGAGTCTTCCAAGCCGGAGGAATCTTCCAAGCAGGAGCAATCCTCCCAAGCTCAGGAATCTTCCCAAACTCAGGAATCTTCCGATACAGGAAAGAGTCAGGTCCAAAACTCTTCCAACAGTCAGACAGTCAGCGGTGTGCCCAAGACCGGTGATCATTCCGATCCGGTCATCTGGTCCGTCATCCTGATTGCCGGATCAGCCTGCGCAGCAGCCTCTCTGGCTCTTCGACGCAAACATCCTGCCGACTGATCAGGCTTTCTACTGATCCCTATGGACAAAAAGACCTCCCTCAAAAACTGCGGGAGGTCTTTTGGCATCGGAATAAATCTATTTAAGATTCTCTGACCTTATTTCGTCCGGGGAAGGTATTGTAGCGGTCCGGTTCCCATTCGGGAGAGATCCCTTCGACCAGCTGGTCGATGGTGATCTCTTTATCCCCGTTATCGATGTCGATGATGGTGTAACAGTCATTGCCCATGCCCATTTCTTTCATATAGGTGAGCTGGCGAAGGCCGTGACGGGACTCGATGCGCTCGATCATGTGTTTGCCGGCATGGCAGGGAAGATGATAGATCACATCGACACAAGCCTGATCGACAGACAGGATATCCAGGGACGCCAGGATGCCTACGTCGGGAGTCTGGACCGGCTCCGCACCCTTTCCTTCGCAGTCACAGGATACCGACATGTTTCTCATTACATTGATAAAGGAAATATGTCCTTTAAAATGGTCCACTGTCGCATGGGTGCTTTCGGTGATGCGTTCCATGAATTCTTCTTTGCTGATATCCCACATATCCGGCTGTCCCGGTGTAGTATGGATCTCTTTTTTACCCACACGGCCGTCCGCGCAGCCGATGCCAAGGTTCTTGTTGGAGCCGCCGAAACCTCCCTGTACATGCCCTTTGAAATGGGTCAGAGCCAGCAGTGAATCGTAATTCAAAAGATGAGCACCAACATGGATGGTCTTGAACCATTTGCCGTTATGGACCGGCAGTTCAGCCGGACCGTCTTCGTCCATGATGTCGACCGGGCAGAAAGTCCAGCCGTTGGTCTTCAGCGTCTGACGGTGCTGCTCTGTGGTATAGCGTCCGCCTTCATAATAAGTATTGGTTTCTACGATGGTCGCATCGGGAAGCCGTTTGGCCATCAATTCCCTGACCCAGGGACGGGGAATGATATTGGGGCCTTCCGGCTCGCCCGTATGCAGCTTGACGGCAATTTTACCGGTCAGGTTCCCGCTGACCCGGTCATAGATCTTCAGCAGGCCTTCCGGGCTCAGATCGCGCGTAAAATATACGATCGATTTATCTCCGGTCCGTTTTTCATAAGGAATATAAACATTTCCGCCGGTTCCCGGTTTTTTCTCGTTCATGCTTTTCTTCCTCCTATTCAGTAAATACACAAAAACCACATTAACCGATGACTTCGATGTCCTTCGGATAATGATTGAGCACTTCGCAGCCGTCTTTGGTAACGATGATCAGATCCTCGATGCGGACTCCGGCAATGCCGGGGTGATAAATGCCGGGCTCTACGGAATGGGCGATGCCCTCTTCTTCCAGGCGGAAGTTGGTAGTGGAAACATCGCCGAACTCATGATCCTGCAGTCCGATGAAGTGGCCCAGCCGGTGAGTAAAATCAGGACCGTAGCCGCCCTCGGAAATAATATCTCTGGCCTTACGGTCGACCGAGCAGATCGGCACACCCGGTTTGATCATGGCTTCCGCTTCTTCATTAGCGCGCCGCACCAGATCGTAGACCCTCTCCACTTCCTTTGACGGATACTTTTTGTAGTAGAAGGTGCGGGTCATGTCCGAACAATAATTGTCAACCACACAGCCGACGTCAAACAAAACTGCGTCGCCTTCCTTAAGTACCGTGTTATCCGGCGAATGATGCGGGTCTGCGGCATTGTCTCCGAAGGCTACGATGGGGTCAAAGGAATAGCCGGACGCGCCTAACTTTTTGTAAATGGCCAGCATCTGATCCGCTACTTCCAGTTCTGTGACACCCTCACGGATCAGTTTTTTGAACTCGTCCATGGCAGCATCATTGACAAGAGAAGCCTTGCGCAGGGCCGCTTTTTCCTGCTCGTCCTTGACAGATCTGGTCAGATCCACAGCCAGAGATCCGTTCAAAAAGAAGGAAGCGGCTCCAGCCTCCATCAAAGGCAGCAGGAATCTTGCCGCCATGGTCTTATCGACGGCCAAAGGTAAGGAAGGATCAAGGTCCGGACTTACCAGCTTAGTCACATCGTCGGTGTCGGAATAATATTTCTTGACCACGCCCAGGTCCTTGTCGAAACGAAAAAGCTCGTTAACATACAGAATGGGCGTCCTACCCTTCTGAAGGAGCAAGCCCAGAAAACGCTCCCCCGGCGTGATCAGCTTACCTGTCAGATAAAAAACCGCATAAGGATCGCAGATCAGAAGCTGCTCGGCAGACTGCCCTTCCATAGTGCCTTTGCCACTCTCCAGGCAGGATAAGATCCTGTCGACTCTTTCTTTTACGATCATGATTTCCCTTCTCTTTCTTATAAAATCTTATTTATGTTCCAGTTCGTACATGACAAAGGCAAATTTAGTCGATCCCGGATCCCAGGAATTGACATTGATGGATCCCTGGCCTCCGAAGAAATCAAGGATCTTGTGACGCTCTGATCCGTCCGCCTTCATCAGCCATAAGGACACATTCATATTACTCAAATGCTCGCCGGGGTCCAGGGCTCCCTTATGGTAAGCGATATTAACTACATACTTTCCGTCCGGGGAAATGTGGCCGAACCAGTTGTTCTGGTCTTCGAAGGTCATCTGGGTCTGATTGGATCCGTCGCGGTCCATCTTCCAAACCTGCATGAGACCGGTGCGGGTCGATATGAACCAGATATTCTTTCCGTCCATCGAATATTCCGGCCCGTCATTGAAACCCTGATGATCGGTCAGACCTTTTTCCTGACCGCCTTCTGTCGGGTGAATGTAAATATCCGCCAAGGCCTTTCCGGTGACCGGATCATAGTTGCGGAAAGCACAGTAGGCCGCTTCTTTTCCATCCGGGGATACCCCATGCAGAAAGCTGGGTCCTTTTTTCGTCACCTGAACAGGCTCGGCCTTTTGTCCCTCTTCCAGATCCAGCGGGATCCGGTAGACCAGCGAATTAAAGCCGGAATCAAAGGTCATATGACTGACAAAAACATAGCGGTTATCCTGAGTGGGAACATGGTCATTATTACAGTTAATGCAAAAACCGGTATCGACCGGGACTATCTTCCGGCTGTCCATATAATAACGGAAAAGATGTCCTCCGTCATTGTACAGCAGTGATCCGTCCTTCATCCAATTGGGAGCTTCGATCACATGATCAAAGCGTTTCAGGGCCGTCACCCTGCCCGATGCCAGGTCGTAGGTACATAAAATGGAGGATGAATTTGTCCTTACATCCGTAATTTTCTGCAGCTCTTTGCTGGCTTTTTCGATCTGCTCTTGGGCCGTCGCTGTAATGTCGGATTCCAGTTTGAGACTGATATCCGCTGCCTTGGCCGTTTCATGAGCACGGGCAAATTGATAGACCGCCGAAAGATCCAGGTCTCCGTCTCCCAGCATTTCCGGATGGCGGACCCCGTCGACATGGGTGGTGCTGTCACTGAAAGTGACCGATCCGATTACATCCTCATACTGCCATAAAAAAGCTTCCGGATCCATCCCTCCGTCCATCAGATCGCCTGTATTGACGGACAGTTGTACCAGATCTCTGTTTTGGGGCCGGCTGTCAGCCGACAGCATAGAGGCAAGCACTTCAAAATCCTGCTGATCCCCTTTATTTTCGGCTAGAAGCTGGCAGCCTATGCTTTTCAGCTTCTCTCCGATCTCTCTGGCCTCGTCCAGCTGGCGATAGGTGATCACGGTTACCAAGCTGGTAAGGCCATGCCTTTGGGCAAAAGCAGCCGCATCTTCCATCTGGGACAAGTCGGAAAAATTCATAACGGCGGATGCTATCTTCAAGCGGTGAGACGCTGCTTTTTGGGCAAGGTCATCGACCTGATCAAGCGGAAAAGCAAGTTGTGAAGCCTCTATTGAAAGGTAAGGACGAAGCAGGCGGAAACCCGCTTTGGAAGCGGTCTCCAGAAGTCCGTCCGGATCCATGTGTACCGCTTTTAAGGCACGGGTAAGTTCCAATGTATATTCCATAAACGACCCTCCATATCTTCATTATAGCATACGCGGGATAAGGACAGACATTAAAAAAGCTGTGAAACATATAATAAACATTTCACAGCTTTGATCAGAAGCAAAAGGATTACTTATCCTGGCCCAGGTCCATCATCAGGCCGCGGATATAGTTAACGGTGAAGCGGATGCCCCAGTCTCCTTTGGCGCCGCTTCTCCAGGACGGGCTGTGAGGCTCGATCGCCAGATACCCGTCATAGTCATGTTTGTACAGAGCACCGAAGAAAGCGCGCCAGTTGATGGTATCAAGGCCTGCCGGCGGGTTGTCGTAGTTGTTATCAGTAATATAGCTGCCGCCGAATACTTCGTCGATACCCTTCCAATCCGGATGATCCAGACGGATATTGTAGTTTCTCCAGCTTTCGGGCTCGTGAGAATCGCCGACCTGAAGGACACCCTTGATATGGACGTAACCGAAGCGGCCGCCCCATTCCATAGCCTCTTTGAAGTAAGCGCCGTTCTGGCCGCCGTGTACGAAGCTGTGAGAAGGATCATACTTGATATACAGGCCCGGGACCTCATCCAGGACCAGTTTCCACTGCTCGGGAGTACGGATGTAGTTGCCGCCCATCATGCAGTTGACGATGGAAGTCTTCATACCGTTCTCTTTTGCATAGGCAACGATCTGGCGAAGAGCCTTGATGGCTGCGGTGATGTTCTGATAATAGGTAAGTTCCGGAACATAAGCGACCGAGCACAGATAGTTGGGAGCACCCAGATATTTGCCAAGGTCGATGATCTTTTTAACTTCGCTCCACTCTTCCTCGTTGATGCTGCCGTCTTTGGCGACGATGGGGCTTGCCCAGCGTCCTACGGCGCCTGTCTCGACACCTGTCTCTTCAGAAGCCTTTTTCAGATCTTCTTTAATAGCCAGGTACTGGTCGACCGGTTTTCCGAAATAACGGGGATAGTTCAGATCGAACTCAACAAAATCCAGTCCGAAATCCTTTGCGCGCTGGTAGGAAGCCGGCTCGCAGGGAGAAATAAGTCCAAGTTTCATTGGAAAAACCTCCTTAATAAATTATACGGGTGTAAACATTATAACACAGAAAGCTGCCAAAAAAGTAATCGTTTTTATTGTTTTTTCCGCTCTTCTGCCTTTTTCATGTTTTTTCGCCTTCCGGTTTTCTGCTTT
>Ga0256404_1001927_pt1 | contig 47659 bp, 45 predicted proteins | sample RumenRJG_01DNA_FD_185990 | JGI IMG/M metagenome (GOLD analysis project Ga0256404, IMG submission 185990) | Bovine rumen microbial communities from Lethbridge, Alberta, Canada - RJG_01 | ecosystem: Host-associated > Mammals > Digestive system > Stomach > Rumen | place: Canada: Alberta | collected... | reverse complement strand
ACATGCTGCAAAGATAGCAAAAATCTCCCGGTTGCGTCACCCAAAATCACCCAAATTTTCTTGTAAGTGACTGATTATCAAGAGTAGTATTTTATCTTAACAAAAAAGTGATGAAGTCAGGAAATATTTCGTGAGCGTATTGTTGTACTGCAACTTAGCCATTTAGAGATTGCGAACCCAAAGCGTTGCACGTATTACTGGTATGTTCGCAGTCTCTGAAATCCACCAACTTATCTCTCTTGTTTCCATAATAGGTTAATATTTCTTATTATATTTTGCCAAATTCGCAAAACTATATACTTTTGAAGCTGTCTATTAGGACTTTATCTAATAAGCAGTCGCGCCCCGCGTGGGCGCGTGGATTGAAACAGTTATATACTTAGCAGCATAGGCACCAGCCTTTTGTCGCGCCCCGCGTGGGCGCGTGGATTGAAACAGACATAACTATCAATTTTAGAATTAGACAAACGTCGCGCCCCGCGTGGGCGCGTGGATTGAAACTGTTAATTATGTTAAGCCTATTACCTCTGAAGGCGTCGCGCCCCGCGTGGGCGCGTGGATTGAAACAAAGCTATCAGAAATAGGCTGCAGATAAGATGAAGTCGCGCCCCGCGTGGGCGCGTGGATTGAAACTGCTCATCAAGCTGAGGTCGCTTATGATTATGTGTCGCGCCCCGCGTGGGCGCGTGGATTGAAACTATCATGTTGTCAAAGGGTATATTACGACGCATGTCGCGCCCCGCGTGGGCGCGTGGATTGAAACAACATAGGTCTTAACAGTATCAAGGCCGTAAAAAGTCGCGCCCCGCGTGGGCGCGTGGATTGAAACAACGCTGGCAAAGTAACAGCAATACGCTCGATATGTCGCGCCCCGCGTGGGCGCGTGGATTGAAACAATCATGTTGTCAAAGGGTATATTACGACGCATGTCGCGCCCCGCGTGGGCGCGTGGATTGAAACGCTTAAGTTATGTTGTACCTGTTTGCCGTTCTTCGTCGCGCCCCGCGTGGGCGCGTGGATTGAAACGTAACCAAGACCATCAAAGTCAGGGAATGGCAAAGTCGCGCCCCGCGTGGGCGCGTGGATTGAAACATCAAACCAACACCAGCTGTAGCAATTGCACCCGTCGCGCCCCGCGTGGGCGCGTGGATTGAAACAGGATATAACTATTCTGTCCCCTGTAGTCATTGTCTGTCGCGCCCCGCGTGGGCGCGTGGATTGAAACCAATAATCTGCCTGATTTGACAACACTGGTAAGGTGTCGCGCCCCGCGTGGGCGCGTGGATTGAAACTGCTTCGCAGACGGCACCACCGTAGACCGCATCGGTCGCGCCCCGCGTGGGCGCGTGGATTGAAACTACGCTGTTGTACAGAGCTACGCAACGGAAGAGCGTCGCGCCCCGCGTGGGCGCGTGGATTGAAACAGGAGTCCGTCGGTGAGTCATACAAGGTGCTGGTCGTCGCGCCCCGCGTGGGCGCGTGGATTGAAACTGATATGTCGGCTTGTTGTCGGTTACATTCACACGTCGCGCCCCGCGTGGGCGCGTGGATTGAAACAGTTGTTGGCCAGAATGTTAAGAACTGGTTTAAGGTCGCGCCCCGCGTGGGCGCGTGGATTGAAACAGAATAAACAATACCACTCTTAAGCATGTCCTTATGTCGCGCCCCGCGTGGGCGCGTGGATTGAAACATAATGTATACTTTTTGATTAGACGCTGCAAATGTCGCGCCCCGCGTGGGCGCGTGGATTGAAACCGAGGCTACCGCCTACGGCTACGGCGATGTCGTGGTCGCGCCCCGCGTGGTCGCGTGGATTGAAACGTCCATGGAAAGGTTGTACATGGTCAACAAACGAGTCGCGCCCCGCATGGGCGCGTGGATTGAAACTGTCTGTCATCTGACATTATACTTAATCAGAATTGTCGCGCCCCGCGTGGGCGGTGCCCTGCTTTGCCTCGTCCTCACCCTGCTGCTGGCCAATGAAGTGAAAAAAGAACAAATGGCGGCGCAAAAAGAAAAATAATGTGAACGAAGCGTACGGCCATCACATCTTTTGCCTAATTTTGCAGCGTCAATAAAGTACCGTCCTGGTGAGACGAAAAACATGCCGCTGAATCATTTTTAAAGCATGTTATTATGAGAAAAGCAATTATCTTGTTGATGGCCGTATGCGTCGCCACTGGCGCCGTAGCCAAGAAACGTGTGGTGAGAAACCTCGAGTTTGATGCCGCAAAGGGCGTCGCCAATACGTTGACGCTGCCCACGGGGCAAACCGTGAGGTACACCGCTTATGAAAAACTCTGGTATGTGACCAATGTGGAGGACTCCACTTACCAGTATTTGAATGTCTTTGTGCCTGAGGGCGCTACGCAGCAGAGTCCGATTTTCCTGAAGAATAATATCGGCGGCTATATGCCCTCGGCGCCGGGTAATGTCTCGGTCGGCGACGCCACAGGCATGGCGCTTTTGCGTGGCTATGTGGTCGCCATTCCCGGCGCCCGTGGCCGTTCGTCGTATGTGACCGTGGGGAAGAAGAAAGTGTATAACGGTAAGGCACCCGCCGCCATCCTCGACCTGAAGGCTGCCGTGCGCTATCTGCGCCATTTCGATAGTGTGATGCCCGGCGATGCCAATAAGATTATCTCCGATGGTACTTCGGCCGGAGGCGCAATGTCGGCCCTGCTCGGTGCCTCGGGCAATAACCCCGCTTATGAGGCCATGCTCGACAAGATGGGTGCGGCCAAGGAACGCGACGACATCTTTACGGCCGTCTGCTACTGTCCGATAACCGATTTGGCTCACGCCGATATGGCTTATGAGTGGCTCTACGGCAATACCGACTCGCGTAAGGCCAACGATGATGCCCACCGCGAGGTCACAAAGGAGGAGGCTGCGCTGTTCCCCGCTTACGTCAACTCGCTGGGGCTGAGGCTTAAAGACGGTACACCGCTGACCGGAGACAACTACCTTCATTTTATCAAGCAGGAGATTATCCGCGCTGCGCAAATCGCTAAGGATGCCGGAGCCGACATCCCCGACAGCATCGGCTTTACCTTCAGCTCTGAAGGCGGCACCTTTGCCCTGCTCAACGGCGGCGTCAAACCCGCTGGAATGCCTGCCGACATGCCGAAGGGTATGATGCCGAGAGGTGGCGCCAAGCGGGTGGGGGAGTATATCACCGACCTTGATATGACCAAGTATCTGAACTATGTGGCCAACAAGACAGCGCTCAAGTCGGCTCCCGCCTTCGATGCGCTTGGCGTGGCCGGCAATGCTGCTTCGGGTGAGAACGACGAGTTCGGCGATGCCAATAACAATCCCGCCAACTTCACTGCTTACAGTGCAGAGAAGAACGGCGTGGCGCTGTCGGAGTCGGTGAGGCAGAATGAGCTGCTGCTCAACCCGATGCAACAGATTGGCTCGGCCGAGGCCACGGTGGCGCCTCACTGGTATATCCGCCACGGCGCCATCGACCGCGACACCGCCTTCCCCATTCCGCTCAACCTTGCCGTGAAGCTGCAGAATGCGGGTAAGGACGTCAACTACCTCTTGGCTTGGAACCGCCCCCACAGCGGTGACTATGCCCTGCAGGAGCTCTTCGACTGGCTCGACAAGCTCGTGAAGTAGCGCTTTTGCTTGATGAACTCTTCGACGCTTCCAAAGTAATTGAGATTTATCTGCTTAGGAAGCGTCTTTTTTATAAAAATAGTGTTATCTTTGCTGAAAAGATTACGCTTATGAAATACTTAGATCCACGAGCCGACCTCACTTTCAAACGCGTCTTTGGCGAGCACCCCGACCTCGTCATCAGTTTGCTCAATGCCCTTTTGCCTCTTGATGCCAGCCAGCAAGTCAAGAGCGTGGAGTATATACCCATTGAGCTTGTGCCTGACAGTCCACTGAAGAGAAACAGCATTGTTGATGTCAGATGTAAGGATGAGAAGGTTATCGAGGGCTTGCACCTGATTTTCGTAGAACTCCCGAAGTTTAAGCCTCACAGTTTCTCTGAGAAGAAGATGCAGGTGCTGTGGCTGCGTTATCTTACGGAGATGGGTGGAGCCAGCGAGGTTCCTCAGGAACTTCTTGACAACCCCGAGGTGAAGAAGGCAGTCGATATTCTTGAGGAGTCATCATATACTCCCGCTCAGTTGGAAGGATATGACAAGTTCTGGGATATCGTACGTACAGAGCGCACCTATTATAACAGCGCCCGCCGTCATGGTAAAGAAGAAGGATATAAAGAAGGCTTTGACGAAGGTAAGCAGGAAGGCTTCGATGAGGGAGAGCGGAAAGGACTTACAAAAGGCGCAATGGAAGAAAAAATAAAGAATGCTAAGGCCATGAAGTCATTAGGCATTCCCCTTGACAGCATCTCGAAGGTTACAGGAATGTCAGAGGCTGAGATTAGCGCTTTGTAATCACCTTCCTTTATATAAACAGCTGCGAATAGGCGTGGACATGAACTGCCCGCGCCTATTCGTTTAACATTAGTGTAACAATCATGTAACACTTATAACGGCGTTTTAGGTGCGTGTCACTGCTTCACCTTGTGCAGCTGGTAGTGTTGTTTCAGTTCGCCCGTCGGCTCCTCGCCACTGTCGTCGGTCATGATGAGGGTGGAGTCGTCCATCACCTTATAATAAGTCTTGTCGTTCGACGATGGCGTCACCAGTTGGATGAGTTTGTCGCCGGTCGTGTGATACACTCCGTTCTCCCTGATGGTATCCTTCTGCCCGACGTAGTGGGTCAGGAGGTCGTAGGTGCTGTCGGCGTTGATGGTCAGGCTGGTGTTGATGCCCGGGCAGTCGGCAGCGGGCAACGTACCCTCGTAGGTACCCAGCAATGTGTTGACAGTCGTGGTGTCGGCCGTGTTGGTGTTATTCGTTTTGTTGCCGTTGCAGCCAACGGCCAGCGCGGCTATGCCCATTGCGAGCAGCATGATGTTTTTGTTCATGATGTATGGTTTTGTGTTTTTTGTTGAGGCTGCAAAGGTAGTCAATTATTATGGATGCGACAAAAGAAAGTGGGGGATTAAGATATTTTTCGTCTTTCCCGCTGCTGTAACACAATTGTAATATTGCAGCAACAGGCCTGTAACATAGTCTCTATAATTTTGCGCAGAAATCGTAAATTATTAGTTCTATTAAATGGAAACCATCTATCTTTGCATCGTCATTTTTCTGCTATGCCTCGCGGTATTTGACCTGTTTGTAGGCGTGAGCAACGATGCCGTGAACTTTCTTCAGTCGGCTATTGGCGCCCGTGTAGCGACCTTCCGCACAGTATTAATCATTGCTTCATTTGGCGTCATGTTGGGCGTGGTCATGTCGTCGGGCATGATGGACGTGGCCCGTCATGGCATTCTGGTTCCAAACCATTATTCTTTCCATGAGGTGATGACCGTCTTTCTGGCCGTCATGGTGACCGACGTCATTGTGCTGGATGTGTTTAACACCCTCGGCATGCCGACCTCGACGACTGTCTCGCTGGTCTTTGAGCTGTTGGGCGGAACGGTCATGCTCGCTGCCCTGAAGGTGTGGACGGACAGCAGTCAGGACATGAGCAGCCTCGTCAACTCGACCGAGGCCATGAAGGTGATTATCTCCATCTTCCTCTCGGTGGCCGTCGCATTCATCGTCGGCACTGTGGTGATGTGGATCAGTCGTGTGGTTTTCACCTTCAACTATAAGAAGCACAGCCGCTATTCCATCGCCATCTTCGGTGGTATCGCCTTTACAGCCCTTTCCTACTTCATCTTTATCAAGGGCATGGGCAAAAGCCCCTACATTTCCGAGGGCGTGCGTAACTATATCGATGCGAACACCAACATGCTGCTGGTCTACACCCTCATTGGTTCGACGGTGGTGATGGAGGTACTCCATCTGCTGAAGGTCAACATCTTCAAATTCGTGGTGCTGATGGGTACCTTCGGTCTCGCCATGGCCTTTGCCAGCAACGACCTGGTCAACTTCATCGGCGTGCCTCTGGCCGGCCTCGACGCTTACCGCGATTTCACTACTAACGCCCACGGTTTGGGCGCCGACCAGTTCATGATGACGTCGCTGATGGACTCGGCCCGCTCACCAATCCTCTATCTGTTGGCCGCCGGCATCATCATGGTCATCGCCATGGGGACGTCGAAGAAGGCGCAGAACGTCATCAAGACCTCGGTCGACCTCTCGCGTCAGGACGAGGGCGACGAGATGTTCGGTTCAAGCATGGCCGCCCGCGCCATTGTCCGCTTCAGCCAGTCGGCTGTGTCTTCGATTGCCCACATCTTCCCCGTGGGTTTCCGCAAGTGGGTGAACAGCCGCTTCAATGCCAACGAGGTGGAACTGACCGACGACACCGCTGCCTTCGATATGGTGCGCGCCGCCGTCAACCTCGTCATCGCCTCAATGCTCATCGTCTTCGGAACCAACCATAAGTTGCCGCTGTCAACGACCTACGTCACGTTCATGGTGGCCATGGGTTCGAGTCTGGCCGACCGCGCCTGGAGCCGCGAGAGCGCTGTGTTCCGTGTGACGGGCGTGCTGAGCGTCATCGGCGGCTGGTTCATCACCGCCGGCGTGGCATTCATCACCTGTGCGCTGGTCTGCCTGTGCATGTGGTATGGCGGATTTATCGTGCAGGGCGGCTTTATGGTGCTTGTCATTTATCTGCTCTGGCGCAGTCAGCGTCAGTACAACCGCAAGAAGCAGCAGTCGAAGGAGGCTGAGGACAGCTTCCGCCTGATGATGCACACCCGCGACCCCGAGCTCGTGTGGGAGATGCTGCGCAACCATGTGCGCGACACCCAGAGCAAGACCTGCCGCTTCGCCCTCGAGCAATATAACATCATTCTCGACGCCTTCAGCCATCAGAAAGTAAGAGACCTGCGCCGTAGCGACAAGGGACTGCGCAAGACGCTGCAGATCTTGAAGAAGTTGCGTCGCCAGGAGATGCTCGGCTTGAAGAAGTCGCCGTTGGAGATGGCCGTTGAGCGCAACACGTGGTTCCACATCGGTGCTAACAGCGACCAGCAGTATATTTATACGCTGCGCCGCATGCTGCAACCGATTAAGGAGCATGTCGACAACAACTTCGTTCCCGTTCCCGAGGCTTATGTAAAGGAGTATGAACCTATTCGTCAGACCATTAACGAGCTGATGAAGGGGACGACCGACGAGATTGAGACCAACCACTACGACGAATACCGCAAGGTGCTGGCTCAGGCTGATGCCTGCAAGGATGAGCTGTCGGTCATCCGCAAGAACCATCTATACCGCATGCAGACGAGTCAGGACAACAAGTACTATCAGGTGGATATGGTTTACCTCAACCTCCTGCAGGAGTCGCAGCAGTTGCTCAGCAACATGCGCCATCAGTTGCGCTCGGCCAAGAAGTTCATGGAGGAGTAGACCGCGAGGGCGCTTCCCGCGTAAGGGGTGCGCCCGATACCGGCCTCACATATATAATAAGGTGTAGCATCGCGCTGCACCTTTTATTTTTTCTAAAAACATGGGACTATTTGCCAATTTTCCATTATCTTTGCACGATGGAAGCGGGAAGTGAGCAAAATCGAAGGCTTACGGTAGACCGTCCAAGTTGATATCAATGAATCTTCGCATAAAGAAACTCGACATATTCATCTTAAAACAGTTCGCGGTGCTGTTCTTAGGAGCCCTGTTCATCTGCCAGTTCGTGCTGATGATGCAGTTCCTTTGGAGACAGCTCAACGACCTCATTGGCAAGGGATTGTCGCTGGATGTCATCGCCCATTTCTTCTGGTACATCGCCCTGATGTTCGTGCCGATGGCCCTGCCGTTGGCCATTCTGCTGAGTTCACTCATCACTTTCGGTAACCTCGGCGAGAGTTCCGAGCTGACGGCCATCAAGGCAGCCGGCATCTCGCTGATGCAGTCGTTCCGCTCGCTCATCGTCGTGACGGTACTCATTGCGGGTGTCTCCTTTTATTTTCAGAACAACATCGGCCCCATGGCCAACATGAAGTTTGCACAGTTGCTGCTGTCGATGAAGCAGAAAAGTCCCGAGCTTGAGATTCCCGAGGGCATCTTCTACGACGGCATTCCCAACAGCAACATCTATGTGCAGAAGAAGAACCTGAAGACCGGCAAGCTCTACGGCATCATGATTTACCGCATGACACAGAGCTATGAGGACGCGGCCATCATCCTGGCCGACAGTGGCATGATACAGTCGACGGCCGAGAAGAAACACCTGCTGCTGTCGCTGTGGAGCGGCGAGTGGTTTGAGAATATGCAGGACGACCAGTTTGGCGGTACGGCGGCAGTGCCTTATCGCCGTGAGTCGTTTATCTCCAAGCAGATTTATATTGACTTCGACAACGGCTTCAACCTGACCGATATGTCGGCGCTCTCCAACAATGCGCGTGGTAAGAGCCTTGCCCAGATACGGTCGGATGTGGACTCGCTCAACGAGACCTACGACAGTATTGGCCGCGCCTTCTACGGTGAGGCCAAGCAGTTCTACTTCACTACGCCTGCGTTGAGCAAGCCCGACTCCATCAAGGAGGTGCGTCAGGCGGAGCATAGCAAGCTCGACTTCGACCAGGCTTATGCCAAACTCACGCCCGACCAGAAGGCCAACGTCATGTCGATGGCGCTCGGCAACGTGCAGCGCATGAGCTCCGATCTCGATTTCAAAGCGATGATGGCGCACGACAATGAGCGCATCATCCGCAACCATTACCTCGAGGCGGAGAATAAGTTCGCGCTGGCCTTGCAGTGCATCATCTTCTTCTTTATCGGTGCGCCGCTCGGTGCCATCATCCGCAAGGGTGGCCTGGGACTGCCGGTCATCATCTCGGTCCTGGTTTACATCATATTCTATATCCTCGACAATACCGGCTACACGATGGCGCGTCAGGGCTCGTGGAATGTGTGGATTGGCCATGCATTGGCCCCCGCGGTGCTTACGCCGCTGGCCATTTTCATCACTTATAAGGCTTGCAACGACTCGGTGGTGTTCAACGCCGACGGTTGGATTGCCTTCTTCCGTAAGGCGTTCGGACTCAGACTGAAACGTAGCATTCAGGGCAAGGAGGTTATCATCGAAGAGCCTCATTATGCTGAGGATAAGGAAACCTTGCTGAAGATTAACCACGAGGTGACCGCTTACTCACGCCGACACAACCTGAAGTCGCCGCCAAACGTCATCAAGGTGTTCTTCAAGTATCAGGAGGACCATGAGATAGAAGAGATTAACGAAGAGCTCGAGGCTACCATCAAGGACCTCGCCAACACCCGCGATACAGTGGTGTTGAGCCTGCTCAACCACTACCCGGTGCTGGCGGTGAAGGCGCATACGCGTCCGTTCGACCGCCGCTGGCTCAACATCGTGTCCGCCATCATCGTGCCGGTGGGCATGTTCTTCTATTTCCGCATGTGGCGCTTCCGCCTCCGGCTGTTGCGCGACCTGCGTGTCATCAAATACACAAACACACAGCTTATCAATCACAAAGAGCACGAACCCCACTCGTAGGTGGGCGCTCGGGCTATATATTAATAATGTAAAAGGTATAGAAACAATATGGCAGAATTCAAATTAAGCAGCATCGAGGATGCGCTGGAGGACTTCAAGCAAGGGAAGTTTGTCATTGTCGTCGACGACGAGGACCGTGAGAACGAGGGTGACCTGATTACCGCGGCTGAGATGATAACGCCTGAAAAGGTCAACTTCATGCTGAAGAACGCGCGTGGGGTGCTGTGTGCACCCATAACCATCTCACGCGCCGAGGAACTCGACCTGCCCCATCAGGTTGAAGACAACACGTCGATGCTCGGCACCCCCTTCACCATCACCGTCGATAAACTCGAGGGTTGCACGACCGGTGTGTCGGCTCACGATCGCGCCGAGACCATCAAGGCGCTCGCCGATCCAGCTTCTACGCCGCAGACCTTCGGCCGCCCCGGCCACATCAATCCCCTGTATGCGCAGGACAACGGTGTGCTGCGCCGGTCGGGTCACACCGAGGCCGCCATCGACCTCTGTAAGCTCGCCGGATGCTATCCCGCCGGTGTGCTGATGGAGATTATGAACGACGACGGCACCATGGCGCGTATGCCGCAACTGCAGGAGAAAGCCAAGGAATGGGGTATGAAGATTATCTCCATCGCCGACCTTATTAAATACCGCCTTAAGCGCGAGACCAGCATTGAGGTAGGCGAGGAGGTCGACCTCCCCACCATCTATGGTCACTTCCATCTCATTCCCTTCCGCCAGACGAGCAATGGCCTTGAGCACATGGCGCTGGTCAAGGGTACGTGGAAAGAGGACGAGCCCATCCTGGTGCGGGTGCATTCCTCTTGCGCCACGGGTGATATACTCGGCAGCATGCGATGCGACTGCGGTGAACAGTTGCATAAGTCGATGCAGATGATTGAGAAAGAGGGCAAAGGCGTCGTCATCTATATGCAGCAGGAGGGTCGCGGCATCGGACTGATGAACAAGATTGCCGCTTACAAGCTGCAGGAGAAGGGTATGGACACCGTCGATGCCAATATCCACCTCGGCTTCAAGCCCGATGAGCGCGACTATGGCTGTGGCGCCCAGATGCTACGTCACCTCGGCGTACATAAGATGAGGCTCATGACCAACAACCCGACCAAGCGCGTCGGCCTTGAGGCCTATGGCTTGGAGATTGTCGAGAACGTACCCATCGAGATAACGCCCAACCGCTACGACATCAAGTATCTGCGTACAAAGCGCGATAGGATGGGGCATACACTGCACCTTTAATGAAGAGCGAAGGCCGCGCGAGGTGATAAAATGAATGCCTTCGCAGCCTTTTTTCTAAATAATGTTACTTTTCTGCATTTTCTCATTTAAAATGTCTACTTTTGTACGCAATAAATAGACTGGCTATGGCACAACTATCAGATCGTCTAAATCGTCTTGCCCCTTCCGCAACATTGGCAATGTCGCAGAAGAGCAATGAAATGAAAGCACAAGGCATTGATGTAATCAACATGAGTGTCGGTGAACCCGACTTTATGACTCCGGAGCCTATTAAGCAGGCGGGTATTAAGGCCATTGAGGATAACTATTCAAAGTATTCTCCCGTTCCCGGCTATCTGGCTCTTCGTCAGGCTATCGTTGATAAGCTGGCGCGTGAGAACCATCTGACCTACACCACGAAGGAGGTCATCGTAGGTACGGGCGGCAAGCAGGGCGTCTGCAACGCTATCCTCGCCTTGGTCAATCCCGGCGACGAAGTAATCATCCCCGCACCTTATTGGGTAAGCTATCCGCAGATGGTGAAGTTGGCCGGCGGCACACCTGTCGCAGTGCGTACGGCTTTCGAGAACGATTATAAGATGACGCCCGAGCAGTTGGAATCCGCCATCACGCCGAAGACCAAGATGCTCATCATCTGCTCGCCGAGCAATCCTACGGGTAGCGTTTATACGCAGGCTGAGCTTGAGGCCTTGGCCGTCGTACTGCGCAAGCACCCCGAGGTGTTTGTGCTGTCGGATGAAATCTACGAGCATATCAATTATGTCGGTTTCCAGGCCAGCATCGCCGCATGCGAGGGCATGAAGGAGCGCACCATCATTTGCAACGGTGTGAGTAAGGCATACGCCATGACCGGCTGGCGTTTGGGCTGGGTGGCTGCTCCCGAATGGATTGTGAAGGGTATGAACAAACTGCAGGGCCAATACACCAGCGGCACTTGCGATGTCAGTCAGATGGCCGCTCTGGCTGCCTATCAGGGTGACCAGCAGTGCGTTGAGGATATGCGCAAGGGCTTCGAGCGCCGTCGCGACCTCATCGTGAAGCTCGCACGTGAGATTCCCGGCCTCAAGGTCAACGTGCCTCAGGGCGCCTTCTATCTCTTCCCCATGTGCGATGCCTTCTTCGGCAAGCGCTGTGGCGATACGGTGATCAATACTTCGACCGACTTCTCGATGTATCTGCTGCAGGAGGCACATGTAGCCACCGTCGCCGGTGACGCCTTCGGCGAACCCAACGGCTTCCGCATGAGCTACGCAACGAGTGACGATAACATTCGCGAGGCTTTACGGCGCATTAAGGAGGCTTGCGCAAGTTTAATCTAAAAATAGTGTTAAAAAGAACGCAAACAAAGGAATATCTATACAAAAGTTGTTATCTTTGTGCGTGCAAAGGCGACTGTGGGCTAATCGTAGGTTACATGCTGTCCGATGCTACATAATAAACAATGCTATTGAACTTATAGGAAAATCAATTATTCATTTATAACCAAAATTTAAACAAAAACTATGGCAACTACACAAAAGGCCGCAGCCCCCAAGGCTGCTAAGAAGTCTTCAGGCTTCACTGGTATCAGAGGTGCATTCTGGATTATTGTTTTCTGCTTCGTTGCAGCACTTTGCATCTACAATTTATGGCTTGGCAGTGGCTCCAACTTCCAGGGTGGTGACAATGCTAATGCTCCTCTCAACATCTTCGGTACAATCTATAAGGGTGGTTATGTGGTGCCTATCATCCACACGCTGCTGCTTACCGTGCTCTGCCTCGCTGTTGAGCGCTACTTCGCTCTGAAGACCGCTTTCGGTAAGGGTTCTCTGACCAAGTTCGTGGCCAACATCAAGGCTGCTCTTGCTGCCAACGACTTCAACAAGGCTGAGGATCTCTGCAACAAGATGCAGGGTTCTGTCGCTAACGTTGTGCTGGCTTCACTGCACGCTTACAAAGACATGGAGAGCGGTGCCAACGCTTCTCTGAAGAAGAGCCAGAAGGTGGCCCGCATCGAGCAGGCTCACGAGGAGGCTACTCAGCTTGAGATGCCTACCCTGCAGATGAACCTCCCGATTCTCGCTACTATCGTTACCCTCGGTACCCTTACCGGACTGCTCGGTACTGTGACCGGTATGATTCGTTCATTCCAGGCTCTGGCTGCTGGTGGCGGTGGTGACTCACTTGCTCTGTCAACTGGTATTTCTGAGGCTCTGGTCAACACGGCCTTCGGTATCGCAACTTCTTGGTGCGCTGTTATTGCTTATAACTTCTACACCAATAAGATCGATAAGCTGACTTATGCACTCGATGAGGTAGGTTACACAATCGCACAGACTTACGAAGCTAACCACACAGACGAGGCTTAATTTTTGCTAACCCTTTAAAATTTTATCGCTATGGGTAAAGTAAAAATTAAGAAGGCAGACGTCTGGATCGACATGACCCCTATGTCCGACGTGATGGTGCTTCTGCTGACTTTCTTCATGCTGACATCTACGTTTGTCAAGCAGGAGCCAGTGAAGGTAAACACGCCTGGATCCGTATCGGAAATCAAGGTCCCGGAAAACAACGTCTTGAATGTGCTCGTCAGCAATGACGGAAAAATCTTCATGAGCATGGACAAGACTACCGACGTGCAGAACGTTCTGTCGGACGTTACCGGCCAGTTCGGTATTTCTCTGTCTGGCGCTCAGACGAAGAAGTTCCTGAATACTCCTATGTGGGGCGTTCCTATGGACAAGCTTCAGGCTTTTCTTAGCTTGGACGAGGCTCAGATGCCTGAGGAGCTCAAGAAATATGGCATTCCCACCGACTCTGTAAAGGGTAAGACGGGCGATGCTGCCATGAGTGAGTTCCAAATCTGGGTAAAGGCCGCCAAGGACGCCAACCCGGACGCCAAGATTGCCATCAAGGCCGATGAAAAGACGCCTTACAAGACAATCAAGAAGATCATGAGTGAGCTTCAGGATATGAGTGAGAACCGTTACTATCTGATTACTCAATATAAGAAAGCGGAGGACTAAAAGATGGCAGTAGGAAAAAGCAAACAGAAGAAGATGAATGTCCGTGTGGACTTCACTCCTATGGTTGATATGATGATGCTTCTTATCACGTTCTTCATGCTTTGTACGTCTCTGGCTAAACCCCAGACGATGGAATTGAGTATGCCGAGTAACGATAAGAACCTTACAGATCAGGACAAGACCGTGACGAAGGAATCGTATACCCTTACGTTCTATTGCACGGCCGACAACCAACTCTACTATGTGGCTGGACAGGTGAAGCCCGAAAATCCTAAGTGTCTGGTGAAGACAACCTGGGGTGCAAAGGGTATCCGTTCTGTCATCTTCAATCACCAGACCGAGGATGGCACGCAGCCTGCTAAGACCGTGATGGAGGCTAAGGCTAAGCTTGATAAGGAAAAAGACAATCCTAACAAGAAGATGCCGGACTCTATCTATAATCAGCGGCTTGCTCAAATCAAGGCCGGTATTATCGACGGACAGCGAATCAACACGCTGACCATCATCATCAAGGCTACCGACAATGCGTCGTATAAGAACCTTGTTGATGCGCTGGATGAGATGCAGATTTGCTCTATCGGTAAGTACGTGATTGATAAGATCAATGATAATGACCTGAAGCTCCTGAAGGAGAATAACGTCAAGCTATAAGGTATCACTAAACAAGAAAGGTTAAAAAATGGCAAATATTGATTTAACAAGAGACGGTTGGTGTGACCTTATATTTGAAGGACGTAATAAGGCCTACGGTGCCTATAAGCTCCGTAAGGGCACTCCTAAGAGAAACGTTAAGGCTATTGTCACCATCGTCGTTCTTGCAGCTATTCTGATTATCGGCTTCTGGTTGAAAACCAGATACGACCAGTATCAGTTGGCGCATGCTAAGAATGATGCTATAACAGAACTGTCCACCCTCAATCAGCCCAAGAAGCAGCAAAAAGCTAAGGTTGAGCGTAAGGTTGAGGTGGAGCAGAAGAAGGAAGTGGTTAAAGAGGTTAAGTCTTCAATCAAGTTCACCGCCCCTGTCATCAAGAAGGATAACGAGGTGAAGCCTGAGGAAGAGATGAAGACCCAAGACCAGTTGATGCAGACCAACACTGCTATCGGTGCCCTCGATGTTAAGGGTAACTCCGATGCCGGTGAGGTGCTGAAAGTCACCCAGCGTGTGGTGGACGAGCCTGTCAAGGCTGAGCCCAAGCCCGAGGTGGAGAACAAGGTGTTCGATGTCGTAGAACAGATGCCTTCATTCCCCGGTGGCCAGGGTGCCCTGATGAAATACCTCAATGACAACATCAAGTATCCTGTTGTCGCACAGGAGAATGGTGTTCAGGGTCGTGTGGTCGTGTCCTTCGTGGTCGAGCGTGACGGCAGCATCACTGACGTGAATGTTGTACGCTCTGTTGACCCCTCACTTGACAAGGAGGCAGTACGTGTCATCAAAGGCATGCCTCACTGGATCCCTGGTAAGCAGAACGGTTCAGCTGTGCGTGTGAAGTACAACGTGCCTGTATCCTTCAGATTGCAGTAATATTAGATTTATGAAGTTCGCATCTTACATTTTAGTAGGATTAACATTGTCTGTCTGTCTTTGCTCTTCTTGCGGTAATGGCAAGAAGAGCAAGGATGGAAGGACAGATACTTATTCATCAGGGGCGATTTCTTTCGTCTCTGATGAAAGTTTTAGTCCCATCATCGACGAAGAGAAGCAGGTATTCGAAAACGATTACCCGCAAGCCAAAGTCACTCCTATTTATACTGACGAGTCGACAGCCATCAAGAAGCTGATGGATGGTAAGACATGGCTTGCTTTCACAACGCGCGATTTCCGTCCTTCGGAGATACAGGCGCTGAAAGCAAAGCAGTTTATGCCACAGTCGGTTAAGATTGCTTACGATGCTTTGGCGCTCATCGTCAACAAGAACAGTAGAGATACTTTGATATCGGCTACCGACTTCAAGAACATCATGTTGGGCAAGACTACCCGCTGGAACCAGATATATAAAGGTTCAAAGGGTGGTATCATCACAGTGGTCTTCGACAATCCTAAGTCAAGCACTGTGCATTGGGTAGAAGATTCTCTCCTTGGCGGAAAGGCCATTGTCAACCCGAATGTGGTGGCAGTGAACAAGACCGCTGAGGTGATATCATACGTAGAGCAGCATCCCGGTACCATAGGCATCATTGGCAATAACTGGCTCAATGACAAGCGGGATACGACCAATCTTACATTCAATAAGAACATCCGTGTGATGAGCGTGAGCAAGGTTCATCCTGCAACGGCAACGAGCGGACGTAAGCCCTACCAGTACTACATCTATAATGATGAGTATCCTTTCATCCGCACCGTCTACGCGTTGGTCAACGACCCGCGGCAGGGCCTGCCATGGGGATTTGCTCATTTCATAGAAGGTCCTAAAGGGCAGCGTATCGTCATGAAGGCCGGTTTGCTCCCTGTTTTGGGCAATATTAACATCAGAGATGTTAACGTCGGTCAATAAAAGATAAACTATAGGCATAGAAAGCAACTTTTTATTCATACTAACGTCATGTTATAAACTTCGTGATGATACGCTGTGTTTCGTTGGAGAAAACATCAATCAGACGGCGGTCGGCGAGTCTACACGTAGTCAAAGAACATAAGTTTAATTTAAAATCAACATGATTATGAAAACTTATAAATACCTTTTAGCAGGCGCTCTTCTTATTGGAACGGTTGCGCCGGTAATGGCCCAAACTGATACGAAGGCCTTACAGTCTCAAGTAGAAGCATTGGTCAAAGCAAAGGGCCCCGATTATGACAAGTCGGTGAAGCAGCTCTACAAGGATAACAAGAAGAGTCCCGAGGCTCTTGTTGCTATTGGTAAGGCATTCTATAACGCTAAGGATCTGACCAATGCTGAGGCCTTCGCCGATTACGCATTGGCTAAGAACAGTAAGTATGCACCTGCTTTCTTGCTCAAGGGCGACATCTGCGTGTCGAAGGATGATGCCGGTGGTGCTGCTGAGAACTATCAGCAGGCGAAGTACTTCGCTCCTAAGGACCCCGAAGGCTATTACAAGTACGCCATGATTCTGCGTGGCCGTAGTCCTCAGGAGGCTGTTGAGAACCTCGAGGAGCTGCGTGCTCAGCGTCCTGATTACCCTGTCGATGCCCTTGCCGGCCGTATCTATTATCAGTCGAGCGTCCCCAACCGCTTCGAGAAGGCTGAGGAATACTATAACAAGATTACCGACCTCTCTAAGATGGAGGACGACGATATCTCGAAGTACGCTATGACAGAGTTTCTGCTTGGCAAGCGTGACCGTAGTATTGAGGTGGCTAAGGCCGGCCTTCAGAAAGACCCCCGTCGATCAGGCTGGAACCGTATCGTATTCTGGAGCTATACCGATAAGAAGGATCCGCAGAATGCCCTGGATTATGCCGACCGTCTGTTCAATAAGAGCGACAGCGCACATATCACCGCTGATGACTATGCTTACTATGGCACCGCCCTGCAGCAGTCAAAGCGTTGGGATGAGGCTATCGATGCTTATCAGAAGGCATTAAAGGACCTGGACTCCGATAATAACGCCATTGTCCAGAAGCCTACGCTGCTCAAGAATCTTTCCGATGTCTACAACGAGAAGAACGATTACGACAACGCAGTGAAGTACTTCGACGAGTCACTTGAGGCTACTCCCAATCCGAAGTTCAGAGATTACCAGAGCCTTGGCGGTCTCTATGCTGAGATTGCCGCTAAGAAGCAGCAGGCCGGTGACAAGGCTGGCGCTGTAGCTGCCTATAAGAAGGCTGATGAGGTCTATGGTAAGACCGCAGAGAAGTTCCCCGAGCAGGCCAACTATTGCAACTATGTTCGTGGCAGCATCAACTCTGTGCTCGATTCCGACAGCAAGCAGGGCTTGGCTAAGCCTTACTATCAGGCACTGATTACCTCTTTGGAGAGCAAGGCTGACCGCACTGCCAACGACAATGCCATGCTGAAGGCTGCTTATTCTTACTTCATGGTCTATGAGTACAATGTGGCTAAGAATACGTCTGCTTCCAAGGAGTGGGCCAACAAGGTGTTGAGCATTGATCCTGAGAACGAGATGGCCAAGCAGGTGGCAAATCTTAAGTAACCGACTTGTCAGTCCCCTTGGGGCTCCCGTTTATAGTGTAGTGGCCGGCCTTGTGCCGGCCACCAGCCGCAGAAAGTATTGCTTTATGCTTTCGGCTGGTGGCCGGAACAGGGCCGACCATTGTTGTATTACCCGATGGTGTGCTGTTGGTATACCGGCGGCTGGTGGCCGGCACAAGGCCGGCCACTACACTAAAACCGATTGAATTCAGAACAGCTTGTCAATGTCTATCGACAGGCCTACCATCAGGTTGCTGCCGTCGGTAAGCGGGCAGTTCAGATAATAATATTTTGGCTTGTAATTGAATAGGTTGTCAAGGGCAATGCTGACCTTGATGCCTTCCTTGATGCGGCTTACTGCCTGAAGCTTCCATAGGGTGTAAGCCGGATAATGTATTGTTTCCAGTCCCTTGCTGATGTCGTAATAGTCGATGAACTCCTTGTTGTCGACCGAGGAGAGATAGCGGCCGTCCAGGGCAATGTTGAGACCGTAATGGGTCGAGAATGTGTGGTCCCAGTCGATGTGCGCGGTCAGCGAATGCTTACGCGCGGGGATATACTGGTTGTTGATGCTCTTGCCTTCCTTGTCTTTGGGGAACTCCTCGTGGACGAAGGCATACGACAGCTTCGCAGTGACACTCTTCCACAGCCGGGCCTGCACCGATGCGTCGGCGCCGTAAAGCTTATAGTTAGCCAGGTTGATATAGGGTAGGGTAGGCAACTCGTCCGATGCATTGGCGAAGTAAGGTGCACCAGTGCCTATCTTGTTCTTGACGCGGTTGAAGGTGCCGTTGACCATGAACGTATAGTTGCCGTGCGTGTATTCCACCGACAGGTTGTGGTTATGACTGATCTCCGGCTTCAGGGCGGGGTTGCCCACGAGCGTCCAGATGCCGGCAATGTCGAACGCATAGTATTTTTCTTTCAGCGTGGGGGCACGGAAGCCCATGCCATAGCCGAAGCGGATGTTGAGGTTGTGTAGCGGCTCATATCTGAGGCTGAACTTCGGCGTGACCCGCTGGATGTCGTTGTCAGAGAAATAGTCGTAGCGTACAGCGCCCACCATCTCCAGTTGCTTGCATACATTCCAGTCAAACTGCGTGAACACATCGAAGCTGTTCTGCCGTCGTGTGCTTCCGTCGAGCTTCGTGTTGAACATGTAGTCGTGCATGTAGTCGGCGCCGGCGGTGAGCACGTTGTCGTTGGCGAAATAGTGGTTGTAGATGAGCTTGAACGTGTTCTGCACATTAGAGTAGTCGCGCACGTCGAGCTTCGTGATGCGTTGGTAGTCCGACTTGTCGTATTGGTCGTAGACATAGCTGAGCATCATTTGGTCGTGCTTGGTCGGCTTCCAGTTGGCCGTCAGTCCACCGTTGAAGTCACGGTAGCGCTCGGGCGTATCCTCGGAACGGGCGACCTGACGGAAGAAGTACCCGGCGCGCCCCGTGACCGTCCACTGCTTCGTTGGCGTCCACGCGAGGCGGTCCTCGAAGTTCCATGTCTTATCGCCGTAGATGGTCGAGATGACGCGCGTTACCGGGTTGGCAGCGCTCTCCACGTTGTAGTTGTCCTGCGCCGTACGGCGGATGGTCAACACGTTGTGCAGTGCCTTACCGCCATTCTGCAGCACCATGCCGTAGCGCTGGTCGTTGTGTCGGGCCAGTCGTGCGTTGAGGTTGAGGGCGAAAGGCTTGCTGGCTTTCTTCGTGATGATGTTGATTACGCCACCTGCGGCATTCGAGCCGTAGAGTGCCGACGCCGCACCTTTGATGATCTCGATGTGGTCCACCTGCTGCATGTCGAGTCGGGCAAAGTCGACATCCTCCATCGTCTCACCGGCCAGACGCTCGCCGTCGACGAGGATGAGCATGCTCTGACCGCTGAAGCCGGAGAAGTTCATGTGCGGCATCTGGTTCATCGAATAGCTGAACTCAACGCCGGGCATCAGCTGCTGCAGCAGGTCCTTAATGTTGGTGGCATCCGACTTCTCTATGTCTTTTGCCGTGATGACGTGGGTGAGTACCGGCGATTTCGCCAGCATCTTCGGCGACCGCGTACCCGTGACCACCACCTGCTGCAGGTATTCCTCAGAGAAGAGTGAGTCGACAGGTTCTGCCGCCATGCTGCGCAAGACGGCTGTTGATGCGAGAAGTCCAACGATAGTTGCCTTAGAAATCATCAGTACGGATATTTATAGTTTATGGTCAGCCAGCATTTCGTGCCTTCCGAGTTCATATAATTCTCCAGTTGCACGGCGGCGTAACGGCCGTTGTTGAAGCGGATGAGGAACACGTGGCTGTCGCTGGTGAAGGCGGGTGGAATAGGGGGAAGGCTCACCGTGAGCCACCCCGACAGCACCTTGTTTATCTTGATGCCCTGGTTGCCGATAAGGCTTTGCAGCATGTGCGACTGGTCCACCCACACGTCAGTCTCGCTCCATTCGTCTGGTTTGAAGTCGCCGCCCGAGAAGTCGGAGCTTTGCTTGGGCAGCTGGTCAATGGAGGTGAAGTTGGTCTCCAGCACCGCCGCGCCGTTCGTGCGCACGTTGTCTCGGTGCACGGCAATGCTCCAGTGCTTTGGCTCGGGCTGGAGGTCAGTGGGGCGGAAGCTGCGCCTCTCGTTTACCGACAGTCCTTTACCGAATACATCGTACCAATAGGTGTATATGCCCGTCACCGAATCTTTTCTCTCTCCCGTGAGCGTGACGGGGATGGGGTAGGGCGTGAACCTCGTCTGCGCCGCGGCCAGTCCCGCACTGTCCTTTGCCGCGGCCAGGGCTGCGAGCGAGTCAAAGTCGACATAGTACCAGTCGCTCCAGCTTGTCGCATTGATGATGAGCTGACCCTCCCTTGCCTGCATGTCGCTCCCGGGTGTGTCGTACAGCCCGCTGAACATGCCGTCGCATGACCCTAAGATGGTTGCGACGGCACAGGCGGTGATGCTGCGGAAGATAGTATTGATACTCATTCAGCAGAAGTTCCTTTATTTCTTGGTTACCACCACAGTGCTGTAGATGGGGAATGGCATTCTGCCCATCTGGTAAGTGTTGAGTATGGTGACGGTACCGTCGGCATTGCTCTTGACGGTCATTTTGCAGTTGTCCTTGTCAAGAGCATAGTCATTATCCATTGTATTCGACTTGAAATGGAACTTGATGCCGTCCTTGCTGTAGTTGCGCACGAAGGCCTGTGCGCTCTCGTCCCACGCGATGTTGCTGACGGTGAAAGAGCCCACCACGAGGTCGCCGATGGCCGTTTGGCTGAATTTCTCCTCCGGCAGCGTGACGTTGATGGAGCCGTCGGCGTTAGCTGTAATCTTGTATTCGCCGTCAGCTACGGCCTTGTAGGGAAACATATTGCCCACGTTGATGCTGTCCCGGCCGGTGTAGGTGCCGGCCATCTTCTCGGCCTCGGTCTGTTCGGCGGCGGGCTCAAAGGTGATGCTCGTGATGTCGGCTGCGTTCAGCACGACCGTAGAGCCGTCGGTTTTGTTGATGGTGACGGTTTGTGCCTGCATGCCGGTGACGGCGAAGAGGGTGATGATGGCAAGTGTAAATATCTTTTTCATGTGAGTGCTGATATGATAGTGAGTACTGTTATAATAATGTGTGGTTGGTTATTTCCTGATAAACTTGAAACTCTTGTTGCCGGCCTTTAACACCAGCATGCCTTTCAGGCCGTTGAGGGGCATGGTCACCAGGCCGCTGGCATTGGCTCTGGCCTGACGTACCACCTGTCCGCCGATGCTGTATACGGCCACGGTGCTGTTGGGTTCCAGTCCGCTGGCCTGTAGCGTCTCGCCGAGGGTGAACACTGGAGTCCCCTCTGCCGTTCTCACGGTGCCGATGCCCGTTGTCTCGTTGCTGTCGGTGAGCGTGAAGCTGCGGTACTGGGTGAGCGGGTAGTCGATGGTTTGGTCACCGGCGACGAGCCTCAGGCTGGACGCCGTGAAGCTGACGGTCGGCTTCTGCGTCAGCGCAAAGCTCACCTTGCTGCCGTTGGTGTCGGTGACCGTCAGGTAGTTGGCCGCTTCTGTGGCCAGCGGTGACAGCATGACGAGGGCTGTGAGCAGGGTCTTAAAATACTTCATCTTTATCTTTCTTTTGTTATAATTATATGTCAGTTTTCTCAAACGAAAAAAGTCTTGCCAACAGGGATAACCAAGGCAAGACTTTTAAGGTTTATGCTTCCCGAAAGGATGCATCGCCGATTACTCAGCGAGGCTGATAGCCTCATTGGGGCAAACAGAGGCGCATGTGCCGCACTCTGTGCACTCATCGGGATTGATGTGGTAGATTTCGCCTTCAGAGATTGCGCCTACGGGGCACTCATCGATGCATGTACCACATGCAACACAGTCGTTTCCAATTACGTATGCCATAATGCTAATGTATATAAGATGTAAATAATGTTTTGTACGTTGCAAAGTTAATAAATTCTGCGGAAGATACTTCGCTTTTGCCGCGTTTTTTTCATAATTAACTTTTTTGCCTTCCTTTTGCCGCAGCAAACAATAAAAGCGGGCGGGTGGCCGTTTATTGAAATATGAGAAGATTAGCGTTAGTTCTGGTAATGCTGTTTGCGTTGTGGCATGGGGCTATGGCGCAGGATGATGTGGTGCAGAACCGCCCCTACACCGACCTGCGACCGTTCCATTTCGGTATTCTTGTGGGTACCCACCTGCAGGATTTGGAGTTTGTCAATGCCGGACCGCAGGTCGTCACCCTCGAAGACGGTACGCAGCAGACCACTGACATCACCGCCGACCAAGACCGGTGGGACAATGGCTTCAACGTGGGTGTGCTGGGTGAGTTGCGGCTCAGCGAGCATTTCCAGTTCCGCATGGCGCCGACGCTCTACTTCGGCACCCGCCACATCCGTTTCCACAATAGGAATGAGCAGTCGGAAGAAGCTACGAACACGCGCCAGCAGTCGATGAAGACCGTGTATTTCGGCTCATCGTTTGACCTTATCTTTGCGTCGAAGCGCAACGGCAACCACCGCCCCTACATGATGATGGGTCTCAGCCCCATCGTCAACCTCACCGGCAAGGACAACGATTACATCAAGCTCAAACGCTACGACTGCTACTTCGAGGCTGGCCTCGGCTGCGATTTCTACCTGCCTTTCTTCAAGTTGCGGCCAGAGTTGAAGTTCATGTATGGCCTCACCAACAGCCTCGACACCAAGCATGCCGACCGCATGCGTGATGTATCGATGCGGCCTTACGCCTTGTCGGTCAACAAATCCCGATCGAAGATGATCGTGCTTACCTTCTATTTTGAGTAAGCACGGCAGCAAAATAATCCGTTATCGACTATGATTTCCAATCCCCATCACTTGTCACGATGCCTCAAGCCCGTCACTTTGGCGGCTGCATCGTGCCTGTTCGTTTTCGCTTCGTGCCACTCCTCCTATCATCTGACGGGCATCAGTGGCACGCGCATGCTGATTGATGCGCGCTACGACGCCCATCCCGATGCCCAGGCTGCGGCCTTCATCGCGCCTTATGCGCATACGGTCGACTCGCTCATGAAACCCGTCGTCGGTAAGTCGGCGCGCGACATGGCGGCCCGAAAGCCCGAGAGCACGCTGAGCAATCTGCTGTCAGACATCCTGCTCTGGTGTGGCGATGAATTCAACGAACATCCCGACTTCGCCGTCTACAACATGGGCGGCATCCGTGCATCGTTGCCCGAGGGCGACATCACCTATGGCGACGTGCTCAACGTGGCACCCTTCGAAAACCACATCTGTTTCCTCACGCTCACCGGCGACAAGGTGCTGCAGCTCTTTGGTGAGATGGCAGTCCGTGGCGGCGAGGGCGTCAGTCATGGCGTCAACATCGAGGCCGGCAGCGACGGCAAACTGATCAAGGCTACGCTCAACGGCCAGTCCATTGACCCCGCCAAGCGCTACCGCGTGGTGACGCTCGACTATCTGGCGCAGGGCAACGACGGCCTTACCGCATTCAAGGATAAGACCGATATCGTGTCGCCACAAGACGAGAAATACGACGTGCGCAACGTCATCGTCGGCTATTTCCGCCACTTCGCCCAGCAGGGCAAGACCGTCGACGCCAAGGTCGAGGACCGTTTCACCATTCAATAAACCGAGCTTACAGTCATGAAAAGAATTCCTATCCTGTTGGTTGGTCTTCTGTTGAGCGCCGCTGTCGTGGCGCAGAACGAGAAAGTGCTGACCATTCTCCATACCAACGACACCCACAGTTGCATCATGCCCCAGAGCACTCACCTTGCCGACACCCTGCAGGCGGGGCGCGGCGGCTTCCTGCGCCGCATCGCCATGCTCAAGGAGGAGCGCCGGAAAGACCCCGGCCTGCTGCTCTTCGACAGTGGCGACTTCAGTCAGGGATCACCTTATTATACCTTGTTCAAGGGCGACGTGGAAAGCGGCCTGATGAACCTGATGCACTACGACGCCGGCACCATCGGCAACCATGAGTTCGACTTCGGCCTCGAGAACATGGCGCGGGTCTTCCGTCGGCTCAACTATCCTATCGTTTGCGCCAATTACAAGTTCAACGAGTTTGGCCTCGACCGCATCGTCAAACCCTACGTCATTATCAAACGGAAGGGCATCAAGATTGGCGTCTTTGGTCTCAGCCCCCAGCTCGACGGCCTCGTCGACCGCAAGAACTACCGCTCCACCGAGTACCTCGACCCTGTGTCGACAGCCCAGCGTGTGGTTGATGAACTTCACCGCAAAGGCTGCCAGTTCGTCATTCTCGTCTCCCACCTCGGTTGGGAGGAAGAGGGCGTCTGCGACGAGGACCTGATCAGTCAGACCCGTGGCATCGACCTCGTGTTGGGCGGTCACAGCCACAGCTATTTCACCAAGTTGCACTATGCCAACAACCTCGACGGTAAACCCGTTCCGGTCGACCAAAACGGCAAAAACGCCATCTACATCGGTCGTATCGAGGCCCGGTTTAGCCGATAAATGTTAAAAAGCGAAGAAAAGCAGGCCAAGGTGATGCCCATTTCATTAAAACTCAGTACCTTTGCACCGCTTTTCGGCCTAACCGCTGGTTGAGGGAAGAGTCCTCAGGCTATGTTGGGTGGGAACGACAAACAACATTAATCATTACAAACAATGGATTTAATTAAAGTTGCTGAGGAAGCATTTGCAACCGGCAAGACCATCCCTGCATTCCGTGCAGGTGACACCATCACTGTCGCTTACAAAATCGTCGAGGGTTCAAAAGAGCGTATCCAGCTCTATCGTGGCGTAGTCATCAAGATTAGCGGCCACGGTCTGAAGAAGCGTTTCACCGTGCGCAAAATGTCAGGCACCGTGGGTGTAGAGCGTATCTTCCCCGCAGAGTCGCCTGCCATTGACCACATCGAGGTTAACAAGCGCGGTAAGGTGCGTCGCGCCAAGCTTTACTATCTGCGTAAGCTCACCGGTAAGGCTGCACGTATCCAGGAGAAGCGCGTCGTCTCTGGCGAGTAATCCATCTTCTGTTGATTACAACGAAATAAAGAGCCATTCCTCTTCTCGGGGAGTGACTCTTTTGTTTTTGCGTGGCATTGTGGGAGCGTCGCCATTCATGGCGACGAGCAAATCAGTGTTAACGTAGGAGCGTCGCCATTCATGGCAACGAGCAAATCCGTGGTTATGGTCTACGCCGATAAGTCTATGACTACACTACCCCCGAATTTTATTTCTTACGCAGAGCCATCTGAGGCTCATCGGTTTCAGTGTAGTGGCCGGTCTTGTGCCGGCCACCATCTGCCGGTATTACATTGTTCTGACTCGTTTGTATGAACTGCGGACGGTGGCCGGCACAAGACCGGCCACTACACTATCACCTCGCCACCCCCCAATCCGTTGTATAAGCATTCTACTCCCCTCCCCTTTGGGGAGGGGCAGGGGGTGAGGCTGGGAGGGGCAGGGGGTGAGGCTGGTGAGGCTGTTCGCCTGTGGCTTATTTCACGACTTTCCTTCCGCCCACGATATAGATGCCGTGGGGCAGGTCCTGCAGTGAGGTGCCGGCATAGCGGCCGTCGAGGGTGTAGATGGCCTTGCTGGCCTCACTGTCAAGGCGCAGCTGTCTGATGCCGGCTGCCACGTCGTTGATGTAGCGGAATGTCAGCACACCAGTAGCATTGTCATAGGCGATGCCGGTCAGGGCGCGGTTGGTCGTCAGCTTCGTATTTTTGGAAGCGTTGTACCAATTGAAGTCGGTGTTGTACCAGCAGAAATTGGGGCGCAGGGCTTTGTCGCTCAGCTCCGTCGTAATACTGGTGCCGGGGAAGAGGTCACCTTTGAGCGATGAAAAATAATTGTCGCCGTTGGCTTCGATGTAGGAAGACAGACAGGCGCTGTCGGCCGGAATGACGGCCATGCCGGGGAAGCCGGGTACATCGTTGTAGCGTGTGAGCATCGTCATGGTGGTGCTTGGGCGGTTGACGTGATAAGCCAGCAGTCCTGCACCGTAAGCTTTCGCGTTCCAGCCCGACTTGTGGATGAGCTCGAGCAAGAAATACTCATTCTCGTTGTTGGGGTTGACTATCTGGTAAGCCACGCCTCCTTCGGTAGTGGCGGCGCTCATGGTGACTTCCTGGTTTTCAGTGAGCTGTTCGATGTCTACCTGCCATTCCATCTCATTGCGCTCAAAGGCCGTATAGGGCGCGGGGCTGTAGCCCTTGCCTTGATATTCGCCGCCGTCCATCAGATCCCAGTACTCCATTTCCTGGTTGTCAAGGTAGGCAGTTTCGTTGAGGGGGTAGAAGTCGGGCAGGCCAAGGGTGTGCGTGAGCTCGTGTACGGTCACGCCGATGCCGCTGATCATGGGCTTGCCATCAGTGGTTTTGAAGGGAGACAGCTCCGAGGCGATGCTCATCCATCTCACGTTCTTGTCTTTCAGTGTTCCACTATAGCTGTAGGTCTTCGCCCAGACGGTGGAGTCGACTCCGCCGTAGTTTTCTCCCAGTCCGGCATACACCAGGTAGACGCAGTCGATGGCTTTGCCGTCGGAAGAATAGAGCGCGGTGTTGGTGATGGCGTCGGTCGAGGCCTGCAGTGCGGCAATGGCGTCTTTGGCGAGCGAGTCACTCTTCTCGCCGTGTCCGTTTCCAGTAGATGCACCGTAGTATTTTACGCCATGCGGCAATGTCACGGGGCCTAAGATGGTGAAGACCGGCGTGAAGGCGCTGTCGCTCATCTCGCTGAAGTATTGGCCTACGGAACCGATGTTCTGGTCGTTGCCGTTGCCCAGGTCGGTCTGCGTGGTGCCATTGAAGAACTGCTCAAAGGCCTTCTTCGGTTCGTTGACGGAGAACTTGCAGTCGCTGAAGTTGACCAGAATGACGGGGATGGTAATCTTACCCTTGTGAGGAACGTATTTGGCTGTGGTCGAGATGGCGCGCGTCGTGGCAGCCTTCGCGCTTAGCGTGGCCGATGTGACGCAGCGACGCGGCACGATGTCGTTGGCCTCTGGCGAGCCGAACACCGGCATGTCAACGGTCTGACCATAGCGGTTGACTACCTTAGGCAGCTTCGTCTGCTGCGCAAAAGCCGTTGCTCCCAACAGAATCAGGCCAACGGAGAGTAGGGTAATTCTTTTATTCATACGGTATTACTGTTGTTTTCATCTATTTGTTTTCTTCTTTCTCAGCGCCCTACGATAGCTCTGGATGATGGGGCTGTCGTCGTTGTCCATCTGCTTGAAGATCTTTTCCAGCTGACGGGCGTGCTTGCGGTCGCGCCGTTGTCTGCGGTTAAGCAAGTCGCTCATGTTGAAGCTGATGCCGGTGATGGGATTGCGCAGCTCCACCTCGGTCTGCTCCTCCTTGGTCCATCGCCTGACGGCATTGTCGAGATTGGTCGACCGCTCGGCGTAGACCACCACCTCGCCAATGTGGTTGTAGTCGCGTATCAGTGGGATGGAGTCCTCGACGTAGACGCGGGGAATGCGCAGGGCCACGTAGCCCGACTTGCTGACGTAGAGCGTATCAAACTGGGCGGGAATGGTCACTTGCCCGAGAATATTGGTCGTGTCGGCCTTGTGGTGGTCGGCCCAAACAGTGACCGCGCGGGCAGGTTCGTTGATTTCAGGATCAAACACAATAATGCGACGCTGGGCGTGGACCATCGTTGTCGAAACAAGCATTGCCAAAAGGGCAATCAACAGACTTTTCTTCATCATTGTTTCTCCTTATTATTCGTCTTCCTGCAAAATTACTTGATTTACATTAAAATGCGCCTTATCTGAAACAATTTAACGTTTGCCGCATCGAAAAAAAGCGCTTACGGCGTGCCACTTCCATAAAAATTAGTAACTTTGCAGCAGAGTATCAAGTTCAATATTAATATTATGGCTGAAACAAAGCAAATCAAGAGGGCTTTAATATCCGTTTTCCACAAGGATGGTCTCGATGACCTTCTCAAGAAACTTGATGAGGAAGGCGTTAAATTCCTTAGTACAGGTGGAACGCAGAAGTTTATTGAAGGACTGGGCTACGACTGCCAGAAAGTAGAGGATGTGACCACATACCCGTCAATTCTCGGCGGCCGCGTCAAGACCCTTCATCCCAAGATATTCGGCGGCATCCTTGCCCGCCGCGACAATGCCGGTGACCAGGAGCAGATGAAGGAATACGACATTCCCGCCATCGACCTGGTGATTGTCGACCTCTATCCGTTTGAGCAGACCGTGGCCAGCGGTGCCTCAGAGCAGGAGATTATCGAGAAGATTGACATCGGCGGCATCTCACTCATCCGCGCCGGAGCCAAGAACTTCAACGATGTGGTCATCGTGCCGAGTAAGGCCGAGTACCCCGTGCTGCTCTCCATCCTCAACCAGAAGGGCGCACAGACCGACCTGGAGGACCGCCGTATGCTGGCCGAGCGTGCTTTCGTCGTGAGCAGCCACTACGACACCGCCATCCACGAGTGGTTTATGAAGCACTAACGAATAGTAATCGAGTAAGATTCTTATATTTAAGCTTAAATACTTTATTCTACAATGGGAATGTTTTCAATGATCCAGGAGATTGCCATGGACCTGGGTACGGCCAACACCATCATTATCAGTGATGATAAGATTGTTGTTGACGAGCCTTCCGTGGTGGCGCTTGACCGCCGCACCGGCAAGATGATTGCCGTGGGAGAGAAGGCAAAGATGATGTATGAGAAGACGCACGACAACATCCGCACCATCCGTCCGTTGCGCGACGGTGTGATCGCCGACTTCACGGCCTGCGAGCAGATGATGCGTGGCCTCATCAAGATGGTGCATACGGGCAGCCGTCTGTTCTCGCCGTCGCTCCGCATGGTCATCGGTGTGCCGTCGGGCTCTACCGAGGTGGAGCTTCGTGCCGTTCGCGACTCTGCCGAGCATGCCGACGGCCGCGACGTTTACCTCATCTTTGAGCCTATGGCTGCTGCCATCGGTATTGGCATCGACGTCGAAGCACCCGAGGGCAACATGATTGTCGACATCGGCGGTGGCTCTACCGAGATTGCTGTCATCTCGCTCGGTGGCATCGTGAGCAACAACTCCATACGTATCGCCGGCGACGACCTCACTGCCGACATCCAGGAATACATGAGCCGCCAGCACAACGTGAAGGTGTCGGAGCGTATGGCTGAGCGCATCAAGATACACGTGGGCTCGGCCCTGACCGACCTTGGCGACGAGGCGCCCGAGGACTATATCGTCCACGGACCTAACCGCATCACGGCCCTGCCTATGGAGGTGCCGGTGTGCTATCAGGAGATTGCCCACTGCCTCGACAAGACCGTGGCCAAGATTGAGAACGCTGTGCTGTCAGCCCTCGAGGCTACGCCGCCAGAGCTGTATGCCGACATCGTGAAGAACGGCATCTATCTCACCGGCGGTGGCGCCTTGCTGCGTGGCCTTGACAAGCGTCTGCAGGACAAGATCAACATCCCCTTCCATATTGCTGAGGACCCGCTGCACAGCGTGGCCAAGGGTGCCGGCATTGCCCTGAAGAACGTAGATCGCTTCTCGTTCCTGATGAGATAAGCGGATGCACAATCTCATAGATTTCATACAGCGTTACAACCACTGGTTTGTTTTTGTACTGCTTGAGGTGATTAGCGTCGTGCTGATGGTTCAGTACAACAGCTATCAGGGCAGCGTGTGGTTTTCATCAGCCAACGCCGTCTCTGCCAAGATGCTGAGCTGGAACGCCGAGGTGGAGTCGTTCTTCTCCATGTCGAAGGCCAATCAGGAGCTGACGCAGCGCAACCTCTACCTCGAGCAGCAGGTGCGCATGCTGTCGGATCAGTTGACCGACAAGACGCATGACTCCACGTGGATCAACCGCGACGAATTGGCGCTGCTCAAGGGCTTCAAGCTCATTCCCGCCAAGGTGGTGAGCAACTCGCTCAGCCGCCACGACAACCTCATCACGATAGACAAGGGTGAGGCCGAGGGCGTGCGCAAAGACATGGGCGTGGTATGCGGCAGTGGTGTAGTGGGCATCGTCTATCTGACGTCGGCCCACTACGCTGTGGTTATCCCCCTGCTCAACGATAAGTCCAACGTCAGCTGCCGCATCCGCGGGCGTGGCTATTTCGGCTACCTGCATTGGAATGGCGGCGACACGCGGCTGGCTTATGTCGAGGATGTGCCCCGCCACGCGCGTTTCCGGCTGTATGACGATGTCGAGACCAGTGGTTTCTCGTCGGTCTTCCCGCCAGGAGTGCTCGTCGGTAAAATCTTGCATGTGTACAACTCCGTCGATGGCGTGTCGTACCGGCTGCAGGTGCGCCTGTCGACCGACTTCGGCCGCCTGCGCGACGTGTGTGTCATCGACAATGCGCCGGTGATGGAACAACTCAATGTGCTGAGGGCCGCACAAGACTCGTTGCGCCCTAAAGAAAGTCATTAGCCATGAACATCAGTTTCTTGAAACGGTTGCTGCTCTTTCTGGGTTTGCTGGTTGCGCAGGTATTGGTGCTCAACCATATCCATCTCTTTGGCTATGCGGTGCCGTTGCTCTACATCTATTTCGTCATCAGTTTCCAGCGCAACTATCCGCGTTGGGCCATCCTGGTGTGGAGCTTCCTGCTCGGTTTGGGCATCGACGTGTCGTCGAACACGCCGGGTCTGGCCGCGGCGTCGATGACGCTCATGGGGCTGCTGCAGCCTTATGTGCTTGAACTGTTTATGCAGCGCGACAGCAACGACGATATGCAGCCGGCAATATTCAGCTTCGGTCCTACGCGCTACCTGAGCTACGCGGCCATCCTCACGGGTGGCTACTGCCTCGTATTCTTCACGTTGGAGTCGTTCACCTTCTTCAACTGGCTCCATTGGCTGCTGAGCTTCACGTCGAGTACGGTGCTGACGTTGCTGTTGATCATGGTTATCGACAATTTGAGAAAACAATAATAAGGCCTTGCCTCGCAATGCGGCAGGGCATAGGAGTGGAGGAATAGCATGAGTAATTTCGACCTCGAACATCGGAAGGTTGTCATTGGCGGTGTGGCCGTATTCATTATTGCGGTCTATATCGTCAGGCTCTTTGCGCTCCAGTTGATGAGCGATGACTATCGCAAGAGCGCTGACTCCAATGCTTTTCTGAAGAAGATTGAATACCCGAGCCGCGGCATCATACGCGACCGCAACGGCAAGCTGTTAGTGTTCAATCAACCGTCTTATGATATTATGGTGGTGATGAACGAGGAGCACGGCCATCTCGACACGCTCGACTTCTGCCAGACCCTCGGCATCACCAAGGAGTACTTCATCCAGCGGATGAACGACATCAAGGACCCCGCGAAGAACCCCGGCTACTCGCGCTTCACGCAGCAGCTCTTCATGACGCAGGTCGATGACAAGAATTTCAGCGTATTCCGCGAGAAGATGTTCCGCTTCCCCGGTTTCTATATGCAGAAGCGCACGGTGCGCCAATACCAGTACCCTTACGGTGCCCACGTCTTGGGTGAGGTGTCGGAGGTGTCGCAGTCGGATATCGATGAGGACCCCTACTACCAGCCGGGCGACTACATCGGTAAGCTCGGCGTGGAGCGCAGCTATGAGAAGGAGCTGCGTGGCGAGAAGGGCGTGCAGATACTCCTGCGCGACGCCCACGGTCGAGTGCAGGGCCACTACATGAATGGCCGCTACGACCGTCGGCCTAAGCCGGGTCACGACCTGACGCTGGGCCTCGACGTGCGCCTGCAGGCCCTCGGCGAGAAGATGCTCGAGGGTAAGATTGGCGCCATCGTCGCCATCGAGCCTTCCACGGGTGAGGTGCTGTGTATGGTGTCGTCGCCAAGCTACGACCCGCGGCTGTTGGAGGGTCGCAACCGGTCGGCCTACCACAAGCAACTGACGCACAACGTATGGAAGCCGCTGCTCAACCGCGCCATCATGGGCCAGTACCCGCCGGGCTCGACGTTTAAGACCTCGCAGGCACTGACCTTCCTCACTGAGGGCATCATCACGCCCAATACGCTCTTCCCCTGTCACCACGGCTTCTATTACCGCGGCCTGCATGTGGGCTGCCACGGCCACGCCTCGCCGCTGAGCCTGGTTCCCGCTATCAGTACGTCGTGCAACGGCTATTTCTGCTGGGGTCTGTTCTATATGATGAGCAACCGCCGCAAATATAAGAATGTGGAAGATGCCATGAACACGTGGCGCGACTACATGGTGAGCATGGGCTTCGGTTACCGCCTCGGCATCGACCTGCCGGGTGAGAAACGTGGTCTGATTCCTAACGCGCAGTTCTACGACAAGGCTTACCACGGCAGTTGGAATGGACTGACCGTCATCAGTATCGGCATCGGACAGGGCGAGGTCAACCTCACGCCGCTGCAGATTGCCAACCTCGGTGCGACCATCGCCAACCGTGGCTATTACTATGTGCCCCACGTGGTGAAGAGCATCAAGGGCGGCACCATCGATACGACATTCACTCGCCGCCACTATACGCGCGCCTCACGCCGGGCTTACGACTATGTCGTGGCGGGCATGCGGTCGTCGGCCCTCGGCGGTACGTGTAAGCACTTCCGCAACTTCGACTTCCCCATCTGCGGTAAGACGGGTACGGCGCAGAACCGCGGTCAGGACCACTCCGTGTGTATGGCCTTCGCGCCGATGGACAAGCCGAAGATTGCCATCGCCGTGTATGTGGAGAATGGCGGCTTTGGTGCCGACTTCGCCGTGCCTATAGCGGGCGTGCTGCTCGAACAATACATCAAAGGAAAACTGTCGCCCGCACGTCAGCGTGAGGCGGATGAACTGCAGAAGAGAAGAATTGCCTATGGCTCAAGAAACAGATAAGCGACCGAGTGTCATCCGTAGCCTCGACTGGTGGACGGTGGCCATCTACCTCGCGTTATTGGCGCTGGGCTGGATGAGCGTGTGCGGCGCCAGCTATACGTACGGCGAGACCGACATCTTCAGCCTCGCCACGCGGTCCGGCATGCAGATTGTCTGGATTGGTACGTCGCTGGTGCTGGGCTTCGTGCTGCTGATGCTCGACGACCGGTTCTACGACACCTTCGCTTACGTCATCTATGCGGCGTTGCTGCTGTTGCTGTTTGTTACGATATTCAACCCGCATGAGATTAAAGGCTCTCGATCGTGGCTGGTGCTGGGTCCGCTGCGCCTGCAGCCGGCCGAGTTCGCAAAGTTCGCCACGGCACTGGCGGTGTCGAAGCTGATGAGTACCTACGGCTTCGACATGAAGAACCCGCGCCATTTCTTCGCGGCGGTGGGCGTCGTGGTGCTGCCGATGCTCTTCATCATCGGGCAGCGCGAGACGGGTTCGGCGCTTGTCTATCTGTCGTTCTTCCTGATGTTCTATCGGGAGGGCATGCCCGGCGCCTTCCTCTTCACGGGCGTGGCGATGGTCATCTATTTCGTCGTGGGCATTAAGTACGAGCAGGTGTTCCTCTGGGATACGCCCACGTCGGTGGGTAAGTTCATCGTGCTGCTGCTGGTGCAGCTGTTCTCCTCGGCGATGGTTTACATCTATGCGCGCAACAAGCAGCGGGCACTCGCCTGTGCGGGCGTATGCCTCGGTCTGACGCTCATCATGCTGCTGTTCTCCGAGTTTGTCATTCCCTTCGATATCGTTTGGGTGCAGCTGTTCCTCTGCGCTGCCATCATCGGCTACTTCGTCTACGAGGGCCTCTCGACGCGTATCATGCACTATTTGTTCATCGCCCTCTTCGCGGTGGGCTCCATCATCTTCTTCTACAGTGCCGACTATGTGCTCAACGACATCATGGAACCGCACCAGCGTGTGCGTATCAACGTGTTGCTCGGCTTGGACGATGACCTCGCCGGCGCCGGCTACAACGTCCACCAGAGTGAGATTGCCATCGGGTCAGGCGGCTTGAAAGGCAAGGGCTTCCTCAACGGCACGCAGACCAAACTGAAGTTCGTGCCCGAGCAAGACACCGACTTTATCTTCTGCACGGTAGGTGAGGAGGAGGGCTTTGTGGGCTCTGCCGGCGTGCTGCTGCTCTTCCTTGCGCTCATCCTTCGCATCATCCATTTGGCCGAGCGACAACCGTTCAAGTTCGGGCGCGTCTACGGCTATTGCGTGGCGAGTATCTTCCTCTTCCACGTCTTCATCAATGTGGGCATGGTGCTGGGCCTGACGCCCGTCATCGGCATCCCGCTGCCCTTCTTCAGTTATGGTGGTTCGTCGCTATGGGGCTTCACCATCCTGCTGTTCATCTTCCTGAGGATTGACGCGGGCCGCAACCTCGTGAGGACGTAACTTCACCTTATAATATTTACGTTTAGTATTCACCTTTTAATAGCACTAACATGTTAAGACAAGCATTACTTTCAGCTGCTTTCGCCCTGTGTACAACGGGCGTGTTTGCGCAGAGCGAGATTGGACAATGGAGTATTCAACCCAAGGCCGGCATCAACGTTGCCACAATGACTAATTCCGATGGCGGCGATGCCCGTGTGGGCTTTGTCGGTGGTGCAGAACTGGAATATCGGGCAACGTCGCAGTTCGCGCTTTCCTTCGGTGCCCTCTATTCTCAACAGGGCATCAAAGCAAATACTAATGAGGGCAATGGTACGATTAAGATGGATTACATCAACGTGCCCATCTTGGCCAATATCTACGTTTATAAAGGTTTGGCGTTGAAGTTCGGCGTTCAGCCGGGCTTTAAGGTTAACAGTAAAATAAAGGTCGCTGCCAACGGTGTATCTGCTGAGGTCGACTTGGAGAAAGCTTTGAGGGCCGGCGATGTGGATGACGCAAGCGTGAAGAGCGTTGATCTGGCCATCCCCGTTGGCGTTTCTTATTGCTATAAGAACTTCCAGTTTGATGCCCGCTACAATATCGGCGTGACCAACGCTATCACGGCAGATGGCGATGGCACCAAGAACAGCGTGTTCCAGTTCACGCTTGGCTATAAGTTCGCGCTGTAGGCGTTCCTATACGATTGCGCTGTAGGCATCTCTATCGCTTTGTGCTGTGGGCATGCCGCTTAGTTCGCGGTTTAGATATTCGGTTGGCATTGCAGTCCGTAGTGGATTCTGCAATGCCAACGCTTTTTATGGGACGGCGCTTGCACGTTTGGAGTGTTGCTTAAACGGTTGGGGTGGCGCTTACACGGTGATTTCGCCCGAGCCGTAGCACTTGTGGTGCTGCTCATCGTAGATGACGCAGAACTGGCCGGGGGCGACGCCGTGGATGGGTTCGTCGCTATGGATGGTGAAGATGCCGTCGGCGTCGGTCTCGATGGTAGCCGGATGATACTCGGGCGTGTGGCGTATCTTGAAGGTGGCGCGCTCGGGTAGGGCGGTGATGCCCTCGGTGAGGAAGTCGAAATCGTGGATGCGGAAATCCTTCTTATAGGCTGTCGCAGGGTCGTATCCGTGGGAGACAAAGAGAATGTTCTTTGCCACATCTTTCTTCACGACGAACCACGGGCCGCCGCCGAGGCCGAGGCCCTTACGTTGGCCGATGGTGTGGAACCACAGTCCGCGGTGCTGACCGATGACGCGGCCAGTCTCCAGTTCCACAATGTCGCCCGGCTGCTCGCCGAGGTAGCGGCGTACGTATTCGTTATAATCGATATTGCCGAGGAAGCAGATGCCCTGCGAGTCCTTGCGCTTGGCGTTGATGAGGTGCTCGCGCTCGGCTATCTCCCGCACCTCGTTCTTCTCGTAGTGGCCTATGGGGAAGAGGGCCTTCTTCAGTTGCCACTGGTAAATCTGCGCGAGGAAGTCGGTCTGGTCCTTTACCGGGTCGGGGCTGGTGGTGAGCCATTTGTGTCCGTCTATCCACTCGGTTTGCGCATAGTGGCCGGTGGCGATGAGGTCGTAGTTGTGTCCCATCTTCTCGTCGAAGGCGCCGAACTTGATAAGGCGGTTGCACATCACGTCGGGGTTGGGGGTATAGCCAGCCTTGACTTTTTCCATGGTGTAGCGGGTCACCTGGCTCCAGTATTCCTTGTGGCAGTCGACGACCTGTAGGCTGCAATGGTACTTGGCGGCGACGGCTGTGGCCATCTCCATGTCTTCCTCGGAGTTGCAGTCCCACTCTTCTTTCTCTTCGGGACCTATCTTGATATAGAAGCAGTCGGGGTGTAGGCCGCGGCTGACGAGCTCATACACGACGACGCTGCTGTCGACGCCGCCTGAAAGCAGAACGGCGATGCGGGAATGGTTGATATCTGGCATGGGTGGGGATTATGGGGTGGATGGGGTGAATGGGTTTTATGGGGTGAATGGGTGGTCGCTGCACAGCAGCGACTTACAGAACCGGAGCATACCGGGCGGGGAAAGGCAGCCGCTATTTGGTGGGAGCGGGTTGCTGAGTAGCAGGAGCGGGCTGCTGGGGAGCGGGTTGCTGCCCTTTCTTCTGCTGTTCCTCCTGCTGTTTCTCTTCCTGTTCTTTTTTGCGGCGCTGCTCCTCCATGGCTTCGAGGTAGGCGCGCTCGACGGGGTCTCCGCTGTTGTCCATCTCCTTGAACTTCTCGCGGGTGATGCGCAGGTGCTTGCGGTCGCGACGGCCGCGCTTGTCAATCATGTTGGCAAAGTCAAAGCCATAGCTTATCATGCCGTTTGCCGGATTGGGCAGCGGTGTGTTGCGTTTCCACATGTCCACCTTATCCTTGGTCGTGGTCTTGCCCCAGACCGTCACCTCGTCGATGGTCTTGCCCTCGGGGATGAGGTAGGTGGTGTCTTTCAACTCCTTGCGCAGCAGCACCTCAGGCAGGTACTTGGCCTTATAGACGACGAGCGTATCGAACTGGTCAGGCACATAGCAGACGCCCCGGTAATTGGATGTGTCGCGGTAGCCGTCGGCTGTGGCCACGATGGCGTTGCGCATTGGCACCTTCGTCTCGATGTCGCAGACGACGAGGCGATGGCGCTGCTGTTGCGCCTTGATGGGTAACACGGCGAACAGGAGAAGGACAAAGAAAAGAAGTCTGTACATACCTTTAATCGCTTGGAAATCAGTGAATACCACTCATGCTCTACATGCTACTATCTGCGGCCAGTCGTTGAGCAGGTCCGTGATGGCGGGGTAGAGCAGGTTGCAGCCTTGACTTGACAAGGCGCTGTCGGGGAGCGGACCGCTGTTGATGGCCACGGTGAAGATGTTGGCCGCCACGCCAGCCTTGACGCCGAGCGGCGCATTCTCCACGACGATGCCTTCCCAGGGCTTCAGGTCACCCGCCTTTCGCAGGCCCGTGAGATAAGGGTCGGGATTGGGCTTGCCACGCTTCACGTCGTAGGCGGTGGTGATATGCTCCGGCGTGAGCACGTCGCCGAAGTCGGTGAGCAAGCGGTTGATGAGCGGTTTCTGCGCGCTGCCCGTCACCACGTTCACGGTCATTCCGCAGGCCACAATCTGCCGCATGAGTTCCTTCACGCCGTCGAAGATCGGCGCCTCGGGCATTTGGTGGAAGATCTGGGCTTTCACCTGATAAATCTCTTTGGCGCGCTCCTCGTTGATGGTGATGCCCTTCTGCCGCTTCACCATGTCGCGCACGGTGTCGAAGCCGCGTGCGCCCTCGGTGGCGTAGGCGTCGTGCTTGCTCATGTTGATGCCGAACTGCGCCATCGACTGGGTCCAGGCAATGGCGTGATGGGGCATGGAGTCGTAGAGGACGCCATCCATATCGAAAAGCACGGCCTTAGGGTTGAACGTTGGCTGCACGTCGGGGTACAGCTCCCTCAGTCGGGCGTTGTAGTCGTTGACGGCTTGCTGAATGATGCTCATTGATGTGGTGAACAAATAATATAGCATAAGCCCCGCCCCTATGGTTGGGCGGGGCTCAGCTTGCAATGATGTTATCTTGGATTACTGCTCCTTGGCCAGACGCTCTTTGATGGCCTTGGTGTCGGCCTCATAGCCGGGCTTGCCGAGCAGGGCAAACATATTCTTCTTGTAAGCCTCCACACCGGGCTGGTTGAAGGGGTTGACGCCCTCCATCAGACCGCTGATGCCGCAGGCCTTCTCGAAGAAGTAGATGAGCTGACCGAGATAGTACTCGTTGAGCTGCGGAATGCATACGCGAATGTTGGGTACGCCGCCATCGACGTGAGCCAGACGTGTGCCGAGCTCAGCCATCTTGTTGACCTCATCGACGCGCTTGCCCTCGAGGAAGTTGAGGCCGTCGAGGTTCTCGTCGTCGTGGGGGAAGAGCAACTTGCGGTTGGGCTCCTCTACCGACAGCACGGTCTCGAAGATGGAGCGCTCGCCCTGCTGAATCCACTGACCCATCGAGTGCAGGTCGGTGGTGAAGTCGCAGGCAGCGGGGAAGATACCCTTGCCATCCTTGCCTTCGCTCTCTCCGTAGAGCTGCTTCCACCACTCGGCGATGAAGTGCAGCTTCGGCTGGAAGTTGGCGATGATCTCAATCTTCTTGCCGAACTGGGTGTAAAGGGCCTGACGAGCCACGGCGTACTGCTCGGCGATGTTGTCGGCGAAGGCGACACCGTTGGCGGTAGCGGCCTCCATATCCTGGGCACCCTTGATGATGGCCTTGATGTCGAAGCCGGCCACGGCGATGGGCAGCAGACCTACCGGCGTGAGCACCGAGAAGCGGCCACCCACGTTGTCGGGGATGACGAAAGTCTGATAGCCTTCCTTCTCAGCGGTCTTGCGTGCGGCACCCTTCACGGCGTCGGTGATGGCGACGATGACCTTCTTGGCGGTCTCCTTGCCACGCTGAGCCTCGCACTGCTTCTTAAGCAGACGGAAGGTGAGGGCGGTCTCGGTTGTCGTACCGCTCTTCGAGATATTGATGACGCCGAAGCGCTTGTCTTTCAGATATTCAGTGAGCTCGGCGAGATAGTCCTCGCTGATGCTGTTGCCGGCGAAGATCACGTTGGGGGTCTTAGCGGTGTCGTTGACGAGCCACTGCAGCGAGTTGCCGAGGGCCTCGATGACGGCGCGTGCACCGAGATAGGAGCCGCCGATACCAGCCACGACGACGGTATCGCACTCCGAACGTAAGATCTCGGCGCAAGCCTCGATGTCGTTGAGGAAGTCGTCGGTGGTCTGCGAGGGGAGATGCAGCCATCCTAAGAAATCGTTACCTGCACACGTGCCGTTCTCCAGCGCTTCCTGGGCGGCCTTTGCTTTGGGTTCCAAGCTTTCCACAGCGCCTTTGGGAAGGAACTGGGTAGCCTTGGTGATGTCTAAGCTAATGTTACGCATAGTACTTGTTTATCTAAATAAATTAGTTAAATGTTTAATTTCCTTCAGCGGACTTGCCTGCTCATAGAGCACGCGATACATGGCGTTGAGGATGGGCATGTCGATGTGGAGCCGGTTGTTGATTTCGGTCATACACTTCGTACCGTAGTAGCCCTCGGCCACCATCTCCATCTCTATCTGGGCGCTTTTTACGCTGTGGCCTTTGCCAATCATCGTGCCGAAGCACCGGTTGCGCGAGAAGCCGGAGTACGAGGTCACGAGCAGGTCGCCGAGATAGGCGCTGCCGTAGGGTTCGCGCTCGATGGGGCTGACAGCATTGAGGAAGCGCGACATCTCCTGCATGGCGTTGCTCACGAGGATGGCCTGGAAGTTGTCGCCGAATTTCAAGCCATCGCACATGCCGGCGGCAATGGCGTAGACGTTCTTCAACACGGCCGCATACTCGATGCCGATGATGTCGGTCGACACATGAGATTTGATGTAGTCGGTCTTGATCACATCGGCGAAGGCCTGTGCCTTGTCGAGGTCCTTGCAGCCGATGGTGAGATAGGTCAATCGGTGCATGGCCACCTCCTCGGCATGCGACGGTCCGCCGATAACGGCGAGGTTGTCGTAAGGTACGCCCAACTTCTGATGGAAATACTCCGAGCACAGCAGATCCTCGCCGGAGACGATGCCCTTGATGGCGATGACGACGAACTTGTCCTTGATGCTCACCGTGAGTTTCTTCAGATGGTCCTTCAGGTAGGGCGACGGCGTTACGAAGATGAGTGTGTCGTTGTTCTCCGCAATCTCATCGAGGTTGGACGAGAACGTAATCTTGTTGACGTCGAATTGCAGGCTCGAGATGTAGGCCGGATTGTGGCCCGTGCGCTTGAATTCGGCAATACGGTCTTCCCTGCGCATATACCATCCTATATGCTCAGTGTTGCTAACAACAACATTGGCTAAGGCCGTAGCCCATGAACCGCCGCCAATGACAGCTATTTTTCCGCAGTTATACATTATTTATATTGCATCCGCGGCGCCTCCACCCGTGAGGCGGAAGCGCTCGGATGCGCTTTAGGGGTTATGCCTGCGCCTTGTCAATCCATAGCTGGATTTCCTCCACGCTGGGCTTTTCGTAGTCGAGTTTATACTTCTTATTGATTTCGAGCATCTTCTGCTGCAGGCCCTGCGCCTTCTGCGAACGGATGTCGGAGATGAGATTGAAGCCTGCCTTACGCAGCACGTATACCCAATTCTCGGGCACGCCAATCTTCTCTTCCCATTCCTTGACGGGCGTCTGCGGCATCTTCACCTCGGGCTTGAGCTGGGGGAAGAGCATTACTTCCTGGATGTTCTCCTTGCCCGTCATCAGCATCACCAGACGGTCGATGCCGATGCCGATACCGCTGGTGGGCGGCATGCCGTATTGCAGGGCACGCAGGAAGTCGTGGTCGATGACCATGGCCTCGTCGTCACCCTTGTCGGCGAGCTTCATCTGGTCGATGAAACGCTGCTCCTGGTCGATGGGGTCGTTGAGCTCAGAGTAGGCGTTGGCCAGCTCCTTGCCGTTGACCATCAGCTCGAAGCGCTCGGTCAGACCGGGCTTAGAGCGGTGCATCTTGGTCAGTGGCGACATCTCGACGGGGTAGTCAATGATGAACGTCGGCTGGATGAACGTGCCCTCGCAGAACTCGCCGAAGATCTCATCGATGAGCTTGCCCTTGCCGAACGTCTCGTCGACGGTGTCCATCTTCAGTTTGTTCATGGCGATGTCGCGTATTTCTTCCTCCGACAGACCGTTGAGGTCGTAGCCTGTCTTCTCCTTGATGGCGTCGAGGATAGGCAACCGGCGGAAAGGCGCCTTATAGCTGATCACCTTGCCCTGATATTCCACCTCATCCTTACCGTTGACGGCAATGCAGATGGTCTCGAGCAGTTGCTCGGTGAAGCTCATCATCCAGTTGTAGTCCTTGTAGGGCACATAGAGTTCCATGCAGGTGAACTCGGGGTTGTGGTACTTGTCCATGCCCTCGTTACGGAAGTTCTTGCCAATCTCATACACGCCCTCGAAGCCGCCCACGATGAGTCGCTTCAGATACAGTTCGGTGGCGATGCGCATATACATGTCGATGTCGAGCGCATTGAAGTGTGTGATGAACGGCCGTGCCGAAGCGCCGCCGGGGATGTTTTGCAGGATAGGTGTCTCCACCTCGGTGTAGCCGTGGTTGTCGAAGAACTGGCGCATGGTGCGCAGCACGGTGGCGCGCTTGAGGAAGGTCTCCTTGACGCCGTCGTTGACGATGAGGTCGACGTAGCGCTGGCGGGCACGCATCTCGGGGTCGTCGAATTTGTCGTAAGCCACGCCGTCTTTATACTTCACGATAGGCAGCGGCTTGAGGCTCTTCGAAAGCAGGGTGAGCTCCTGGGCATGCACTGAGATCTCGCCGGTTTGCGTCTTGAAGACGAAACCCTTGATGCCGATGAAGTCGCCGATGTCGAGCAACTTCTTGAAAACGACGTTGTAGAGGTCCTTGTTGTCGCCCGGGCAGATGTCGTCGCGTGTCACATACACCTGTATGCGACCCTTGCTGTCCTGCAGTTCCACGAAGCTGGCCTTACCCATGACGCGGCGGCTCATCATACGGCCGGCGATGGTCACTTCGGGCTTCTCGCCTTCTTTGAAGTTGGCCTTGATGTCGTCCGACCAGTTGGTTACGGGATATTCTGCGGCGGGGTAGGGGTTGATGCCCATGTCACGCAATTGCTGCAGGCTTTGGCGACGGCCAATTTCCTGCTCACTCAACTCTAAGATATTCATTCCTGATTAATCTGATAATATAATCTTGCTATACTGCTAAACGACTGCAAAAATACAAAATAATATTCATTTCGCCATGCTTTTGCTGAAGATTAGCTTTTTTAAAGAGAATATAATGATGCAATCCAAGTTGCTCAAGCCAAGGATGTTGCCCGGCACAATGCATGGCCACAACATGGATATCAGTGGAGAACTGTAAACTTATTTCATCGTTTTAGGGCCCTCAGAATGGCGTCAGAAGTCAGCGGCACCATCATTGCTCCGTAATACGGCAAACTGAACGCTTTTACGTAATCTTCTGTCAATCAATATCTTATGTAAATACGACATCGATCGCGGGTTGCCAACGGTGGCAATGAGGCTGCGAAAAGGCATCTATCGCATCGCGATAGCTATGTTATCGCACTGCGATAGCTATGGTTTCGCACCGCGATAAGGCATCTATCGCACCGCGATCGCTATGCTTTCGCACCGCGAAGTGACGCTTTTCGCACTGCGGCAGGGCCGCAACGGCGGTTTCGGAGCATTTTTGTCGTTCTTCGGCCCCACTTCCGCCATTTTTTAGTGTTAAAATTGAGGCATTTGGATGAGGCCCTTTTGTCTGCTTTTTTCTGAATGCCTGGGCGTTGCCTGGTAATGAAAAATTACATCCTTTATGGTGATACTTTCATAACGAAAGATAACAAACGTTTGAAAATTTGTTGGTTTGGGAAAAATATTGTAAGTTTGCGGAAAGAATGCTGAAATTGATATAAGAAATAGAAATAATAACCATGTTGCCATGAATATAGAAAAGGAGCGGAGCGTTTTGGAAAACCAGCCAGGGTTAAGCAAGACCCTTGGCATGGAGTTTTTATCTACGCCAGAGCCTGATACGGTTATGGCGCGCATGAAAGTCGACGGTCGCAACAGTCAGCCGTTTGGTTTCCTGTCGGGCGGTGCGTCGCTTGCGCTGGCCGAAAACCTGGCCGGCGTGGGATCGATGGCGCTTTGCCCCAAGCGCATCTGCGTGGGCATCAACGTCAGTGGCAACCACTTGCGGGCTGTGCGCGAGGGCGATACCGTGACGGCCTACGCCAAGCTGCAGTTCAAGGGCAACACCCTACACGAGTGGCAGGTGGACATCAGAAACTCGAATGATGAACTGATTTCCACCGTCCATGTAACTAATTACGTCATTACGCCAAGGAAAGATTAAACGATGAGTAACTTTGTCTATTTCCGCCTACCCGACGATAACGTCTATTATAAACTTATCTGCACCGTGCTGAGGCTTGGCAGTCTGAGCGAGCTCAACGGTGCGTCGGGCTTTGTGATGGCGCCTTTCAAGGCAAGCCCCGATTGTCCATTGGTGCTTTTCCAGCCGACCGTGGTCTTGAAATCCGAGGTTCCCGCCGAGTCGGAGCCTTATGAGCTGCAATGGCATGAGGCGAGCTACCGGGCGGGTTACCGTCAGGCTTTTGCGCAGATGCATTATATGTTGAACTCGGGCACACTCGAGAAGGTGGTGCTGGCCAAGCGGGCCGACTGCCGCGTCATCTTCCGAAAGGGCGACGGCGTGCAGTTGTTTTTGAAGGCCTGCCACCTCTATCCTCATCAGATGATTGTCTATGTGGGCAGCGATCTGACCAACACCTGGCTCATGTCCACGCCTGAGGTGCTGCTCGAGCGTACGGCCGAGGGCTGGCATACGATGGCGCTGGCCGGTACCAGCACGGTGCCGGACGACTGGAGTATGAAGAACCAGCGTGAGCAATTGCTCGTCTCCGAGTTCATCCAGCTGGCCATCGAGCCTTACGTCGACGACCTCCGGATGAACGGACCTTATACCACAGAGGCAGGATCGCTCTATCACCTGCGCACCGATTTCGATTTCCAGCTGAAGCCCAACTGCCGGCCCGAGCAGCTCGTCGAGGTGCTTCACCCCACGCCGGCGGTCTGCGGTCTGCCACGCGATGAGGCTATGGCGGCCATCGAGACGTATGAGAACACGCCACGCTACTACTACAGCGGCTTCTGCGGACCGTGGAATTTCCAGGGCATGACCAATCTCTTTGTATCGCTGCGCTGCATGGGCATGCGCAATGAGCGCAATTTCAGTATGTTCGCGGGCGGTGGACTCATCAAGGAAAGCCGCGATATGGAAGAATGGGAGGAAACGGAAAGAAAACTCGACATCATACGTAATGTTTTGAGATAACCTATTATTCATGTTCTCCAATAAAACCAATGTCAACTTGCTAACCGCCCTGCTCGTCGCCCACGGCATACGTCATGCCGTGGTTTGCCCCGGCAGTCGCAATGCCCCTATCGTACACAACCTCAATGCCTCTGGCGCCATCCAGTGCTTCCCGGTGACCGATGAGCGGTCGGCGGGCTTTCAGGCGCTGGGTCTCTGTCAGGCTACCGGCCTTCCGGTGGTGGTCTGCGTCACCTCGGGTACGGCGCTGCTCAACCTCGCGCCCGCTGTGGCCGAGGCTTATTACCAGCATCAACCTTTGGTCGTGGTCTCAGCCGACCGCCCCGCGCAGTGGATTGACCAGCTCGACGGTCAGACGCTGCCGCAGCCCGATGCCCTCGGCCGCTTCGTGCGTAAGGCCGTGACCCTGCCCGAGTCCGACGGCGACGAACAGCAGTGGTATTGCAACCGGTTGGTCAATGAGGCGCTCATCACTGCCCGGCGCGATGGTGGCGGTCCGGTGCATATCAATATGCCGATAACGCCGCCGCTGTATGATTTCAGTGTCGCAGCGTTGCCAGAGGAGCGGAAAATCGATTTTTATTCATCCATTACGGCGCCTGTCGGCAATGGCGTTTTACCCTGTGCGCAGCAACTTTTGAAAGCGCTGTCCGCGGCTCGTAGGCCAATTATCGTCATTGGTCAGATGAATTCCGCGGAGATGCCAGCCCCGGTTGTCCGGGCGTTGGAGGAAAAGGACTATGTGGTGCTGTATGAGCCGTTGGGCATGCCGGGCATCAGTCTGGTGGAGGAGATGATGAGCCTCATTGACGATGGTGACGAATGGCAACCCGACTTCATCCTTTACGTTGGCGGCACGCTGGTGAGCAAGCGCCTGAAGGAATACCTTCGACGGGCGCGTCAGGCTGCCTGCTGGCGGGTGGATGAGGAAGGAGAGGTGACCGATACCTTCATGAACCTGCGCGGTGTGGTGCAGGCGCGGCCAGCTGACGTGTTTGCCGCCATTGGCCCTCGCAAATGCAGTGAGTGGCTCAACAGATGGCTTCTGCTGATAGAAGACGTGAGTCGTCAGCGCACAGCTTTCATTCCTGATTTCTCTGCGATGCTTGCGGTCAAGCGTCTCGAGGAACGCTGTGCCGATGATGACGGTGTGGTGTTCCACTATGCCAACAGCATGGCCGTGCGGTTGGGCTGCATCTATGGCCGGCATCATATCTATTGCAATCGTGGCGTCAACGGCATCGAGGGATCGCTGTCGACGGCCGCCGGCTTTTCGTTGGCTACCGACAAGACGGTGTATTGCGTCATCGGCGACCTGAGTTTCTTCTACGACCGCAATGCACTGTGGAACCAGAGCCTGCGCGGTAACCTGCGCATCCTGTTGCTCAACAACGGCGGCGGTGCCATCTTCGAGAAGTTCGCCCCCAGCCTCGTCAGTGATGGCGACGTGCGCAATGTGATGGCGCGCCACCATACCTCGGCGCGTGGCATGTGCGCCGACAATGGCGTCGAATACCACTCAGCCACCGATGCCGCCTCGTTGGAGGAGGGTCTGCGGCGGCTCACGGCTCCTGTGGCTTCCCGCCCCATCCTGCTTGAGGTCTTTACCGACGCCGAGACCGACTGGGCCTGCTACCGCCGTTACCTTGCCTCCGTCTCTTCTGCTAAGCACTAACACCGTTGGGGCGCTGTGGGCCGCTGCTGTATGGCGGCCCCGATGCGCCCCTCTAAAAACATAAAACAATGGAAAAACGAGAATGGAAGCCCATCGCTGGCTTCGACTTTAAGGAGATACTCTTTGAGGAGTATCATCACATCGCTAAGATTACCATCAACCGCCCCCGCTACCGCAACGCCTTCACGCCGCTGACGGTGTGGGAGATGAGTCAGGCGTTCACCTACTGCCGCGACACGCTCGACATCCGCGTCGTCATCCTCACGGGTGCCGGCGACAAGGCGTTCTGCTCTGGCGGCGACATGCATGTAAAGGGGCGTGGCGGCTACGTCGGCTCCGACGGGGTGCCGCGGCTCAATGTGCTCGATGTGCAGATGCAGATCCGCCGGTTGCCGAAGCCGGTCATCGCCATGGTTAACGGCTACGCCATCGGTGGAGGTCATGTGCTCCACGTGGTATGCGACCTGACCATCGCCTCCGACAATGCTATCTTCGGCCAGACCGGTCCGAAGGTGGGGTCGTTCGACGCAGGCTTAGGCGCCAGCTACCTCGCCCGCATCGTCGGACAGAAGAAGGCGCGCGAGATCTGGTATCTCTGCCGCCAGTATTCGGCCAAGGAGGCTGAGCAGATGGGGCTCGTCAATAAGGTGGTGCCGTTTGACCAACTGGAGGATGAGACCGTCAGTTGGTGCGAGACCATCATGGAGCGCTCTCCGCTCGCCATCCGTATGATGAAGGCCGGCTTCAACGCTGAGCTCGACGGTCAGGCCGGCATCCAGGAGCTCGCCGGCGACGCCACCATGCTCTACTACACCCTCGATGAGGCGCAGGAAGGCGGTCACGCGTTCCTCGAGAAGCGGAAGCCCGACTTCTCTAAATACCCCCAGTTCCCTTGAGACAGAGTAAATATAAAGACATAGTAACATAGTAAACAGGACATAGTAACATAGTAAACAAGACATAGTAACATAGTAAACAAGACATAGTAACATAGTAAACAGGACATAGTAACATAGTAAACAAGACATAGTAACATAGTAAACAGGACATAGTAACATAGTAAACAGGACATAGTAACATAGTAAACAAGACATAGTAACATAGTAAACAAGACATAGTAACATAGTAAACAGGACATAGTAACATAGTAAACAAGACATAGTAACATAGTAAACAGGACATAGTAACATAGTAAACAAGACATAGTAACATAGTAAACAGGACATAGTAACATAGTAAACAAGACATAGTAACATAGTAAACAAGACATAGTAACATAGTAAACAGGACATAGTAACATAATAACAAAGGTAAACGTTCTATTTTCCGCCTTGACACGAACCTCAATATCTAGTACCTTTGTGGCATCGAATCTTAAATTTCAAGATCATGCCAAAGAAAGAAGTGAATTATCAGGAGGTGTACGACCTCTACCA